>SXGS01215358.1_pt1 | contig 39219 bp, 21 predicted proteins | sample 3174681 | NCBI WGS metagenome assembly SXGS01 (sample SAMN11356861, study PRJNA531348) | freshwater metagenome | isolation source: freshwater sample F1-80 | place: China: Fuxian Lake, Yuxi | collected 2017-12-25 | reverse complement strand
GGATTTGGAGAGCACGTCCTTTTTCCCGCGCCGCTCGTCGCTGATCAGCTCCGTGCCTTCGATGGAAACCAGCGGCGTCACGTTGCCCATGCGCCGCATCTGCGCCGCGAGTTCGTCGGTGATGAGCTGGCCGTTGGTGAAAATCTGGAAATAGCAGTCCGGATGCTGCTCCAAAATGTCGAGCAGCCCCTTGTACATGAAGGGCTCGCCGCCCAGGATGCCGAAGAACGTGTTGCCCGCCTCGCGCGCCTCGCGCAGAAGCCGGTGCAGGTCCGACGCCGGGATCCGCTCCTGCTTGGCCGCCACATCCACCCAGCAGCCCTGGCATCGCAGGTTGCAGCTGTTGAGCACGGAGATGTAGAGGAAGGGCGGAAAATACTCGCCGCGCTTGAGGCCGCGCTTAAAGCGCATCACCGATCGCGCCCCGCCCCAGCCCAGATTCAGCGCGGCCTTGGCGACGAGTCGCTTGTCCGTCTCCCAGAACAGCCGCTTGGCCATGCGCCAGTACATGTGGGGGCGCACTATAGCCGCCGGCATCCGATTGCCAAGGGGCAATGAGAAAAGGAGCGCGCGGGTTTGGGGCTTGTGGGCAGGGCGGCCGCTGATACAAAGAGGCCATGCAACACCCCTTCGCCCTCCTGGCTGCGTGCGCGGTCGCCGTCGCGGCGCAGGCGGCAGAACCCCGGCCGCTTTTTGACGGCAAGACTTTCGCCGGATGGGAAGGCGACATCAACAAGACCTTCCGCATCGAGTCCGGCGCCATCGTCGCCGGCAGCCTCAAGGCGCCGGTGCCGCGCAATGAGTTTCTCGCCACCACGCGCAGCTACACCAACTTTGTGCTCAAGCTGGAGTTCAAGCTGCTGGGCGGCCCCAAGGCCAATGCGGGCGTACAAATCCGGACCGTGCGCATTCCCAAGCACCATGAAGTGAGCGGCTATCAGGCCGACATGGGGGACGGCTGGTGGGGCAGTCTTTACGACGAGTCGCGCCGCAACCGCGTGCTGGCCAAGGCCGACCCCGACGTGGTGGAGAAGGTCATCCGACGCGACGAATGGAACCGGTACGAAATCCGCTGCGAAGGCCGGCGCGTGCGGCTCTCACTCAACGGCACGCAAACGGTGGATTACACCGAGGCCGACACCAAGATTGAGCAACACGGCATCATCGCCGTCCAGATTCACGGCGGCCCGCCCAGCGAGGCGTGGTACCGCAACATCACCCTTCAGGAATTGCCCTGAGGGGCTTGGGGCGATGCATCGGGCCGCATGGCACCGGCAAGCCGCACGCCGGCAAACGCGGCCGACGGGCAGAGGATCAATGCGCCCGGCCACATCCACACCGGATGCGGCAGTGTGATGAGCATCTGGATGCTGCCCGCCAGGAGAAACATGGCGACCACCAGCGCCGGCCAGCGTGCCTGTCCGACGCGCGCCGCGACAGCTGCGCCGGTGAACATGCCGGCAGCCCACGCCGCCAGCACCACGGCGTGCGCCCCTGCGGGCAAGGTTGCCACCCATCGGGCCAGCGCTGCGGTATCCTTGGGGTTCAGGCCCGGCGGCGGCGGGTGTCGCAGATGCCCCAACATTTCCACCAGCATGATGACCCCGACCCCCGCCAGCACCCCTGCCAGCACGGCACAGAGCGCCCGCAAAAACAGGCGGCCGTGACTGGGCGCAGGAACCGGCGAACTGGAGGGGCTTGGGAGCGCTTCCATGGGCTGGCACGGTCGCGCCCCGCTTGGGTGGCGTCAAGTGGCCTCACGGGCTTTGCACAATTTTACAGACACGGTTGGAGCGGCCGATGACTCTCCGGCGTCTATGAGAAAGCGCTCGGGCTTTTCTGCCGGGAGGCGGAAGATCGGGCCGTGGGGGAAAAGTGACCTTTAGTTTCCGACTCAAACTCATGCTGGCGATGCTGGCGCTGGTGGCTGCCGCCTCGGCGGCGATGCTGGCGGTGTCGATGAGCCGGATTGAGCAGGCGCACGACGGGCTCTTCCGCGCCCGCGTGGCCGAGCAACTCAATTACCTGCCGCGCGAACAGGAGGCCAGGCTGGGAGTGGTGAGGGCCCGGAGCATCGAATTCGCCGACTTGACGGAAGTTCGCGAGGCGATGGAACAACGCAGCGGCCTGCGCCTTTACGTGCTGGCCCGGCGCCAATTGCAGGCCATGCTCGCGCGCGAGTTTGAACAGCTCACGGCGTCGCTTAACGCCTATGAGGCGAAGACGGCACGGCAGGCCTGGCAGCGCCAGACGGCGGTGGATTTGACGCGGCTGGCCACGATGCTGGACAAAGATGGAATGGCCCGCAGCGGCTTGCCCACTCCCGGCGATCCGCCGGCGCCCGGCGACTCGCCGCCTGTTGCGGTGTTGCTGCCTGCATTGCTGCGGGGAGACGGAGCGCCGCTGTCCCGGTGGCTGGCGTCCACGAGCACCGGCGCGGGCAGGCTGGCCGCCAGCGAATTGCGGGGTCTGGCCACGCAACTGGAAAGCAACGCCAACCAATTGGCCGCAGCGCCCATCCTCGCGCCCGCGGAACCACGGGGCCCGCTGCCCCCGCCCGCCGTCCCCCAGGCGCCGGCAATCAAGGCAGGCGCGCCCAAGGGCCCCGGCGCGAGGGCCGCGCGCGAGCCCTACACGGCGTCGTTCCTGGCATTTGTCGGCGAACAAGGCGAGATCATCACCCCGCCGGCGGAGGCCAGCGGTTTTCTCGAGAGCCAGCTCCGCCGCCAGTTTCGTGAGCGGGCGCAGTCGCTCGCGGCGCAAATCGTGAAGCTGGAGAAGCAAGCGGTGGGCTACGTCGCAGTGGGCGAACGGGATCACCGGCAGGTGATCGAGGTGGTGTTTACCCCCGTGGAACAGGCCGGGGGCGGCCGCAAGGTGGGCACGCTGCTCATGGGCTTTCCCATGTACACGCAGGGCGAGCAAACGCTGAGCGAGGTGAGCGCCGTGCAGAGCGGCCTCTTTGTCGACGGCGAGGTGCATTCGCACACCATCCCGGCGGCCTGCAAGGCGCCCCTGGAGGCGTGGCTGCAAAAGGCCGCGGACGCCGGCGATGACGGGATCCCCGACCCGGCGCGGTCGCACGACACGGTGGAGCTGTGCGGCATTCCCTACGGGGTGTTTTACACGTCGCTCAATGAGGGCGCGGGCCTGCCGGCGGCCTACAAGGTGGGGCTTTATTCCTGGGCGGAGCCGCTGGCGGTGCAGGCCGATCTGCGCGCACAGGTGCTGGTCATTGGCGGGGCGATGGGGCTTCTGGCCATGGTGCTAAGCTGGCTGCTTTCGCACGGGCTGGCGCAGCCCCTGCGACGGCTCCACCACGCCGCCCTGCGCGTCCAGCGCGGGGACTACACCGCGCGCCTTCCGGTTTCCGGCGGCGACGAGATCGGGCAGCTGACGGCGGCCTTCAACGCGACGGTCGTGCAACTGGCCCAGAAGGAGCGCCTGCGCGAGGTGTTAAACAAGGTGGCCGATCCAGACGTGGCCGAGCAGCTGCTGGCACGCAATGGCGCGCTGGGAGGGGAGACGAGGCGCATGACGGTTCTCTTCTGCGACATTCGCCGGTACACCGAGCTGACGGCAGGCCTCGCGCCTCATCAGCAGGTGGCGCTGCTCAACGAGCACATGACCGCCATGACGCGCGTCGTGCACCAGCACGGGGGCGTGGTGGACAAATTTGTCGGCGACATGGTGATGGCGGTGTTTGGCGCGGCCACCGAAGACCCGCAGGCGCCCTTGCACGCGGTGGCCTGCGCCCGCGATATGCTCAAGGATCGCACGCGGCTCAATGTCCTCACCGGGCGCGAGATCAAGGTGGGCATCGGCATTGCCACGGGCGAGATGCTCGCCGGATTCATGGGGTCGGTTGACCGGCTTAATTTTACGGTCATTGGTCGCGGCGCCAATCTGGCAAGCCGGCTGTGCAACGCGGCGCGGCAGATGGAAGTGCTTGTGGACGAATCCACCTTCGAGAGCGCGGGTGAAAAGGGCGAAATGCTGCCGCCTCTGGAGATCAAAGGATTTGCCGATCCCCAAAGTGTGTATCGCCTGGCAGCCCAGGGGGACGAAGTGCCCGCCTCAATGGGGCGTCTGTAACCGCGGGTCGGGGCGATTTTTTCTGTTAGAATCACGCTGAATGCCCCGCCCGGCCTTCCCGTCAAAGAACCGGGGCGGGCCGCCCCTCGCAATATGATCACATTGCTCGGCGAGAAGTATCGGTTCTGCGATGGCCTTTCACGTCGCAGCTTCCTGCAAATTGGAAGCTTGGCGATGGGGGGCATGACACTGCCCCAGGTTTTGCAGGCGGAGCAGAAGCAGGGGCTGGGGAGGTCGCACAAGGCCGTCATCATGATTTTCCTTCCCGGTGGGCCGCCGCATCAGGACATGTGGGATTTGAAGCCCGAAGCCCCCAGCGAAATTCGCGGCGAGTTCCGGCCGATAGGGACAAACGTCGATGGCATCCAGGTGAGCGAGACTTTCCCGCGGATGGCGCGGATGATGGACAAGTTCACGATCATCCGCTCCATCGTCGGCGCCACTGGAAACCATTACGCCTACCAGTGCCTTACCGGGCGCAACACGCACGCCAACCAGCCGCCGGGCGAGTGGCCCAGCATGGGATCGGTGCTCTCCTCGTTGCACGGCTCGGCGCGCGCCGGGGTGCCGCCCTTTGTCAGCCTTGCGCCCAACACCGGACACAGGCCTTGGGGCGACCCCGGGCAGGCAGGCTTTCTTGGGCCGGCGCACGCGCCGTTCAAGCCCGCCAAGGAGAGCAAGGACGACATGTCGCTCAACGGGCTGACCTTGGATCGATTTGGCAGCCGCCGCACGCTTCTCCAGCAGTTTGACACCCTTCGACGCGACGTGGATCAGACGCGGCGGATGGAGGGGCTGGACGCCTTCAATCAGCAGGCGCTGTCCATGCTGACCAGCTCGCGGCTGGCCGAGGCGCTCAATTTGGAAAAGGAGGATCCCAAGCTGCGCGACCGCTACGGGCGCGGCTTTGCGACCTTCAAGGACGATGGATCGCACCGCCTGCTGGACGACTTCCTCATGGCCCGGCGGCTGGTGGAGGCCGGTGCGCGTTGCGTCACGGTGGCGTTTAGCCGCTGGGATTGGCACGGCGGCAACTTCAAGCAGGGCCGCGAGGAAATGCCGATGCTCGATCAGGCGCTGAGCGCACTGGTGGATGATTTGCACCAACGCGGGCTGGACAAAGATGTGAGCGTGGTGTGCTGGGGCGAATTTGGCCGCACTCCCAAGGTGAACAAGGACGGCGGGCGCGACCATTGGCCCAATGTCTCATGCGCGGCGCTGGCCTGCGGCGGGCTGCGCCACGGCCAGGTGATTGGCGCGACCGACAAGCAGGCGGGCGAGGCGGTGGACAGGCCCGTCCATTTTGGCGACGTCTTTGCCACGCTGTATGCGGGCATGGGCATCGACATCAACACCGCCACCGTGCCCGATTTGCAGGGCAGGCCGCGGTATTTGGTGGATGACGGCCGCAAGCCGCTGCGCGAAATGGTGGGGTAGGGTGGGCGCCTTAGGAATTTCGGAATAGGTGAGAAACTTAAGGAAGCGAAATTGAGGGGCTTGTTATGCTGAAAATCTTTGGACGACACAATGGCAACGACTGCGACGGGCTCTCGCGGCGGAACTTTCTTCAGGTCGGCGCATTGGGTGTTGCGGGGCTGACCCTGCCCAACCTGCTGGAGGCGCGGGCGCTGGCCGCCAAGGATGGCAAGCAGGTTCGCAACAAGTCTGTCATCTGGCTGTGGCTCTCCGGCGGCGCCACGCACGTGGAGACGTTCGACCCCAAGATGGACGCGCCCGCGGAATACCGGAGCATGACGGGCGAATGCGCCACGCCCATCCCGGGCGTCACCATTGGCGGCACCTTCCCGAAAATCGCCCGCGTGGCCGATCGCATGGCCCTCATTCGGTCCTTTGCGCACGGCAACAGCAGTCACGGCACCGCCACCACGTGGGTCATGACCGGCTATGAAGACCGGGACATGCAAAAACCCTCGCTGGGATCCATCATCTCCAAGGCGGCCGGCACGACGCATCCGGGCACCGGAATGCCCACGTACGTGCGGATGGGCAACATCCGCAGCGATGGCGCCGGCTGGCTGGGCGCGCAGTATCAGGCGCTGGATCCCAGCGGGCAGGCCAAGCGCAACATGGAGCTGGGGATTGACGCCAGTCGCATGGAAAACCGGCGCGGCCTTCTGCGCGGGCTGGACACCATCAACCGCGAAACCGACCGCTCCGGACAGATGGAGGGGCTGGACGGGTTTGAGCAGCAGGCCTTCAATCTGGTTCTGGGCGATGCGAAGGGCGCCTTCGACCTCGGCAAGGAAAGCGCGAAAACGCGCGAGCGTTACGGCGGCGGCCTGGGCGAACAATTGCTTCTGGCCAAGCGCCTGTGCGCGGCCGGATGCGGGTTTGTGAACATCAACTATGGCGGATGGGACATGCACGGCGGCCTGGTGCGAAGCATCACCAGCCGCGCCCCGCAGATGGACCGCGGGGTCTCAGCGCTGATTGAGGATCTCGATCAGAGCGGTCAGCTCGAGGATACGCTGGTGGTGATCACCGGCGAATTTGGCCGCACCCCGCGCGTCAACCGCAGCGCCGGTCGCGACCACTGGGGCCGCCTGTGCACGATGGCGCTGGCTGGCGGCGGATTGCGCATGGGCCAGGTGATTGGCCGCAGCTCGCGCAACATCGAGGTGCCCGAGGAAAACCCGGTGCATCCGCAGGACGTGATGGCCACCATCCTGCACATGTATGGCATCGACCCCAAGCTGCAGTTCACCAGTCCGCAGGGCCGGCCGACGTACATGATCGAACAGGGCAAACTCATCAAGGAACTGGTCTAGCAGGGCGGGGCGCCGAAAAGAGGAAGGCGAAAGAGGAAGACTTATGTTGACCATTCACACGGGTGAAAAGGGCAGGTTTTGCGACGGCGTCAGCCGGAGGAACTTCCTGCAGATCGGCGGGCTGGCGATGGGCGGCATGGCGCTGCCACAACTGCTGCGGGCCGAACAGGCGGCGGGATCCTCGGCCCAGCGGCAGAAGGCCATCATCATGATCTACCTGCCGGGCGGGCCCTCGCACACCGACATGTGGGACATCAAGGAGGGGGCGCCCAAGGAGTATCGCGGCGACTTCTCCGCCATCGACACCAACGTGCGCGGCATCCGCATTTGCGAGCATTTCCCGCGCGTGGCGCGCATGTTCGACAAGTTTGTCGCCATCCGCTCCACGGTCGGCCAGTTCGAGGATCACAGCCCCTTCGACTGCATGACCGGGCGCACGCGCCAGCGGCCCATGCCCTCGGGCGGGTGGCCCAGCATCGGTGCCGTCATGTCCAAGCTCCAGGGCGGCGGCCCGCACGGCACCCCGGCGTACTTCGACCTCAATGGTCATGCGGTGGGCCCGGGCTTCCTTGGCGCGCCCTACAAGGGATTCATGCCCAGCGGCGAGGGCCGCGCCGACCTTGTGCTTAATGGCATCACCGCCGGCCGGCTCGAGGATCGCAAGGGGCTGCTCAATCGCTTCGACCAGCTTCGGCGAGACGCGGACAACTCCCGCAAGATGGAGGGGTTTGACACCTTCAACCAGCAGGCGTTCGGCGTCATCACTTCGACGCGGCTGCTCGATGCGCTGGATCTTCAGAAGGAAGACCCGAAGGTGCTGGCGCGCTACAAGACGCCCAACGACCAGGTGAACTCCTTCTGCACCGCGCGGCGACTGGTCGAAGCCGGCGCGCGCTTTGTCACGCTGGGATGGGGCAGCTGGGACACGCACGGAAACAACTTCACCCATTTGAAGGGGCAGCTGCCGCCGCTTGACGTGGGGCTGAGCGCCTTGGTGGGAGACCTGGCCGACCGCTCGATGCTCAACGATGTGACGGTGGTGGTTTGGGGCGAGTTCGGCCGCACGCCGCGCGTCAACGGCGGCGCGGGGCGCGACCATTGGCCGCGGGTGATGGGAACGCTCCTGGCCGGCGGCGGCATGAAAACCGGGCAGGTGATTGGCGCCACCGACCGCGAAGGCTCCGATGCCAGCGATCGGCCGGTGCATATTCAGGAAATTTTCGCGACGCTGTACCGCAACGTGGGGATCAACGTGAACACGGTCACGTTGCCCGACCTCAATGGTCGGCCCCAGTTCTTGGTGGACGGCAGCCGCCAGCCCATGGCCGAGCTGGTCTAGGCGTGGCGTGGGCCATTCGCGGCCGGCTGAATAGGTTGTAGAGAGGGATTGTCCAACAGCCGGACCATCCTACTGGGGTGCATTTGAGAACGGGCATAAAAGGCGAGAAAGGCGAGAAAGGCGAGTTATGTTAAAAATCTGGGGCGGCAAAGCGGGCGGATATTGCGACGGCGTTTCCCGGCGCAGTTTCTTGCAGATTGGCGGACTGGCGATGGGCGGCGTGGCGCTGCCGCAACTGCTCCGGGCGGAGGATGCCGCGGGCATCCGCGATTCGCACAAGGGCGTGGTCATGATTTATCTGGGTGGCGGGCCGAGCCACCAGGACATGTACGACATCAAGGAGGACGCGCCTGCGGATTATCGCGGCGAATTCTCCGCCATCGCCACCAGCGTGCCCGGTGTGCGCCTGTGCGAGCATATGCCGCGCGTGGCGGCCAACATGGAGAAGTTTGCCGTGGTTCGTTCGGTGGTGGGCAGCGAGGGCGACCACAGCAGCTACCAGTGCCTGACGGGCCGGCAGATGCGCGAGAAGCCGCAGCCCTCGGGCGGCTGGCCGGAGCTGGGTGCCATTTTGGCCAAGGCCATGCCGCGCGCCGCGCAGGGTGCGCCCCCGTACATCAGCATGATGGGCTCGCGCAGCGGCGGCGGCTATCTGGGCGCCAGCCATCAGTCCTTCTCCCCGAGCGGCAAGGGCATGTCGGACATGAAGCTGGGCGACATCACCTTGAACCGCTTGGAAGACCGCAAGGGCTTGCTGGAGGGATTTGACCAGCTGCGGCGGGACGTGGATTCCAAGGGCCTGATGGAAGGGGTGGACCGGTTCAACCAGCAGGCGTTTGAGGTCATCACCTCCAACCGGCTGGCGGACGCGCTGAGCACCAGCAAGGCAGACCCACGTGATGTGGAGCGGTACAACAAGGTGGGCGACAGCCGCGCGCGCAACAATGGCGACCTCACGCGCTTTCTCACGGCCCGCCGGCTGATACAAGCCGGGGCGCGCTGCGTGACGCTGAGTTTCGGCGGCTGGGACACCCACGAGCGCAACTTTACCACCCTGAGCCGCCAGTTGCCGGCGCTGGATCATGGCGTGACGTGCCTGGTGGAAGACCTGCACCAATGCGGGCTGGGGGATGACGTCAGCGTGGTGGTGTGGGGCGAGTTTGGGCGTACGCCGAAGGTGAACCGCGGTGCGGGGCGCGACCACTGGCCGCGGGTGATGGGTGCGCTGTTGGCTGGCGGCGGCATGAAGACCGGGCAGGCCATCGGCGCCACCGACCGCTTGGGCGGCGAGGCAGCCAGCCGCGCGGTGCATGTCGAGGAAATCTTCGCCACCCTTTATCACAATTGCGGCATCGACGTTCGCTCGACGACATTAACGGATTTGTCGGGCCGCCCGCAGTATTTGGTGACGCCCGGCCGCATGCCGATGCGCGAACTGGTTTAATCGAGGAATCAAAGGAATCAGGACTTGGCAGCAACCGGGGCTTTGGGGCCCTGCCAACGAAAAAAAGGATCTATGAGAACATTGTGGATGATGGCGGCGCTGGGCGTCGCGAGTGCAACCGGGGCGGGGGCCAAACCCACCGCGCTGGACATGGCCGCGCAGTCGGGTGGCGGCGCAAAGCAATTCGTGCTGACGGGCAAGCATTCCCGGCAGCAGCTGGTGGCGACGGCGACGGAGGCCGGCCTGCCCACGGACGTCACGCGCAAGGTGCAGTACGCCGCGGTGCCCGCCAATGTGGTGGCCGTCGGGCCCACGGGCCTGGTGACGCCCCTGGGCGATGGCGATGCGACCATCACGGCCCGCCATGCCGACGGGCTGAGCGCGGCCGTCAAAGTGTCGGTCAAGCAGTTTGGCGTGGTGCAGCCCATCAACTTTGCCAACGAGATTGTCCCCATCTTCACCAAGGCGGGCTGCAACGGGGGCGGCTGCCACGGCAAGTCCGGCGGGCAAAACGGATTCGCCCTCTCACTGCTGGGTTTTGAACCGCAGGAAGACTACGAGTATCTCGTCAAGGAATCGCGCGGGCGCCGGTTGAGCCCGACGGCACCGGCCAACAGCCTGCTTTTGCTCAAGGGCGCGGCCATCCTGCCCCACGGGGGCGGCAAGCGGCTGGATCCTGACTCGCACGATTACGCGCTCATCACCCGCTGGGTGGCGCAGGGCATGGTCTACGGCAAGGAAGGCGACCCCACCGTGGTGCGCATCGATGTGCATCCCAAACAGCGGCTTGCCAGCATCAAGGGGGAGCAGCAGCTGAGCGTGACGGCCTATTACAGCGATGGGCACGCCGAGGACGCCACGCACAGCGCAACCTATGAGGCCAACGACAAGGAGATTGCCGAGGCCAGCAGCACGGGGCACGTCGCGTACTTTGAGCAACCCGGCGACGTCTCTGTGATGATTCGCTACCTCGGGCAGGTGTCTGTGTATCAGGCCAGCGTGCCCTTGGGCGCGCCGGTTGCCAAGGTGCCCGAGCCGCGGAACTTCATTGATGACCTGGTGTTCAAGAAGCTGCGCTCGGTGGGGATGCCGCCCTCGGAGGTTTGCGACGATGCGACCTTCCTGCGGCGGGCCGCCATTGACATCGCGGGCCGCACGCCCACGACGGCGGAAACGGAAGCCTTCTTGAAAAACCCGGATCCGGCCAAGCGCGACAAGTGGATCGACCATCTGCTGGCCAGCCCGGAGCATGCGGATTTCTTTGCCAACAAGTGGGGTGCTTTGCTGCGTAACAAGCGCGGCGACGCGAACGACATGCGCGGCAACTACGCGTTTCACGCATGGATCCGGGACGCCATCAACCGGAACCTGCCCTACGACGAGCTGGCGCGCGCGGTGCTCGCCGCCTCCGGCGACATGAGGGACAACCCGCCGGCCACTTGGTACCGCGAGGTCAAGACCATGCAGACCCAGATGGAGGACACGGCCCAGCTCTTTTTGGGCACGCGGCTGCAGTGCGCCCAGTGCCACCACCACCCCTTTGAGAAATGGAGCCAGAGGGATTACTACAGCTTCAGCGCCTTCTTCTCCACGGTGTCGCGCAAGCCGGGCCGCGAGCCGGGCGAGGAAGTGATCTACCACCGGCGGCAAGCCGCGCAGACGCAGAACAAGAAGAACGGCGAAAATGTTCTGGCCGCCGGCTTGGGCGATCAGCCCGTGTCGCTGACGGTGGATGACGATCCGCGGCATGCCTTGGTGGACTGGCTGGCCCAGCCGGGCAACCGGTTCTTTGCCCACACGCTGGCCAACCGGTACTGGAAGCATTTCTTCAACCGCGGGCTGGTGGAGCCGGAGGATGACATGCGCGAGACCAACCCGCCGGTGAATCCGGAGCTTCTGGAGGCGCTGGCGCAGCACTTCATCAAGAGCGGATTCGACATGAAGGGGCTGATCCGCACCCTCTGCCAGTCGCGCACCTACCAGCTCAGCTCCATCCCCAATGAGAGCAACGCGAAGGACAAGACCTACTTCTCGCGCTACTACCCCAAGCGGCTCAACGCCGAGGTGCTCTACGACGCCATCAACACGATGACGGGCGCGCAAAGTGCGTTTAATGGGCTGCCCGCGGGCACGCGCGCGGTGCAGCTTCCGGACAACAGTTTCAACAGCCAGTCGTACTTCCTGACCGTGTTCGGCCGGCCTGATTCGTCCAGCTCCTGCGAATGCGAGCGATCCAACGACGCCAGCCTGGCACAGAGCCTGCACCTGCTTAATTCGCGCGACATCCAGTCGCAGCTGAGCAGCGGCAGCGGGCGCGCCGCGAAACTGGCGGGCGACAAAACGCGGGAGGATGACGCCAAGGTTCGGGAGCTGTTCATACTGGCCTTCTCGCGCGAGCCGAGCGCCGGCGAGACCTTCCTCGCGCGCCAGCACATGGCGCGGGAGGTGGACGACGGCAAGGGCAACAAGAAACCCGTGGAACGGCAGGTCGCCTACGAAGACGTGATCTGGGCGCTGTTCAACACCAAGGAGTTTCTCTTCAACCACTAATTGCGTCCATGGCATTCCCGCAGCACGATCGAGCAAACAAAATCGGCTGCGCGGAATTCCGCCGGCGGCTGGCGATGGATCGGCGCGGGTTTGTGCGCGCCGGAATCGCCGGCGTGGCGGGACTGACCCTCGGGGATTTGCTGCGGCTCGAAGCGGCCGCCCCCCGCGCAAAGGTGTCGCGCGACAAGTCGGTGATCATCCTTTGGATGCGGGGCGGCCCCAGCCAGCACGAGACTTGGGATCCCAAGCCCTACGCGTCGGCCGATTATCGCGGCTCGTTCGGCGCCATGCCCACCAAGGTTCCCGGGCTCCACATTTGCGACCTTCTGCCCAGATGCGCGCGGATCATGGACAAGTTCTCCGTGATTCGCAGCCTGCATCACAACGATGCCGGTCATTCCAGCGGCGACCAAATCCTGTTCACCGGGTATCCGGCGGCGCCGAACCCCGCGGCGGAAGGAACGGGGAACATCTATCCCAGCTGCGGCGCCGTCGTCTCCAAGCAGTTGGGGCATCTCAACCCGCGCCTGCCCTCGTACGTGATGATTCCGCGAAACTCCCCGGGAGTGGGCGCCGCGTACTTGGGCAGTCAGCATGCGCCCTTCGAAACGGGTGCCGATCCCGCGCGCGAAGGCCCTTTTAGTGTCCCCAATTTTTCGCTCACCGAGGGGATCGACCTGCAGCGCTTGGGCTCGCGGCGCGAACTGGCATCGGGCTTTGACCAGATCCGCGGGGCGGCCGGCGCCAGCGCGCAAATGGCGACACTGAACCAGTACCAGCAGAAGGCATGGGATCTTCTGGCAAGTCCTCAGGCGCGCGATGCGTTCGACCTCGACGCCGAGCCCCGGGCCGTTCGCGAACGCTACGGGTTCATGGCGGAATACAAGGCGCCGACCCCCGACCGTTGTGGCGTGCCCGCATGGAGCCAGCGCGTGCTGCTGGCCCGCAGGCTGGTGGAGGCGGGCGTGCGGCTGGTGACGGTGGACGTGCGCTGGTGGGACACGCACGTCAAGGGCCACGAATCCATGCGCGATGGGTTCCTGCCGCGGTGGGACCAGGCATACACGGCGCTCATCGAGGATTTGGATCAGCGCGGCATGCTCGAGAGCACGATGGTGATTGCCTGGGGTGAATTCGGGCGGACTCCCAAGGTCAACTCCACCGGCGGGCGCGACCATTATCCCAACGTCTTCAGCGCGGCGGTGGCCGGGGGCGGCATCAAGGGCGGTCGCGCCATCGGCACCTCCGACTCCCGCGGCGCCGAACCCAACGAGCGGCCCGTGAAGCCGCAGGAAGTGCTGGCCACGATGTACCGCCACATGGGCATCGACACCCGCGCCCAGTACGTGGACTTCGCGGGGCGCCCGCATCCGGTGCTGCCCTTTGGCGAGCCGATCGACGAGCTTTTTGCCTGACAGCGAGCGCGCGCCGCAGCGGGATGGAACGCCCCATCACATTCGCATTGATGACGGCACAGGTGTGCGCCGTCCAAAAGGCCAAGCTAACGCCGCACCCGGGCGCGGCGGTTTTAGCAGAGGTGCAATCCGGGAACGAGGCACAGGCAGAACCATGAAATCACACACCCCTCTGGGTATTCCTCTGAGTCTAATTCTGGTGGCCACCTTCGGTCTTGCCGGAGGGGCTTGGGCCCAGCCCCTTCCCAGCGCCCGGCTGAATTCCCTGTTCCCCGCCGGAGGCCAAAAGGGGGCCACGGTGGAGGTGGCCGTCAGCGGCGCCGATCTCGACGACGCGAAGGATCTGGTCTTTTCCAATCCCGGCCTGACAGCGAAGCCCAAGGCCGACGCCGCGGGCAAGCCGCTGCCCGGCCAGTACGTGGTCACCATCGCCGCCGCGGTGCCGGCGGGCATTTACGATGTGACGATTGGGGGCGGGCGCTATGGCACCTCAAACGCGCGGGCGTTTGCCGTCGGCGACCTGGCCGAAATGAGGCTGGCCAACGCCACCAGCCCGGACACCGCGCTGGCCGTTCCGATTGGAACGGTGGTGAACGGCCAGGCGGCCGCGCGCATCTATCACCATTTTAAGTTCGCCGCCAAGGCCGGGCAGCGAGTGACCATCGAATGCGCCGCCCGCGAGCTCGATTCCAAAATGGAGGCCGTGTTTTTTGTGCGGGATGCCGCCGGGCGCGAGCTCGAGCGCAGCTTCCGGGGCGCGCCCATCGACTTCGCCGTGCCGGCGGACGGCGATTATCAGGCGGTGCTGCACGACTTCATCTACGGCGGCGACGCCGAGCACGTCTACCGGCTGGCCATCTCGACGCGGCCGCAAATCGACTTCATCTTTCCCCCCGTGGGCGAACCGGGCAAAACCGGCCAGTTCACCCTGTACGGCCGCAATCTGCCGGCGGGCCAGCTCGCGCCGCAGATGACGGCCAGCGGCGACAAGCCCCTCTACATGCAGGTGGTTAGCATCGCCCTGCCGGGCGATCCCGCCGCGCGCACCGCCTTGGGCGGCGCCATGCCCGTGGGCCCGGGACAGTCCATGCTTGATGGCATCGAGTACCGGTTGCCCAGCCCCAGCGGGGCTTCCAACCCCGTGCGTCTCTACTTTGCCGACGCGCCCGTGGTGGTCGAGGCCGCGCAGCCCAACGACAAACCCGAGCAGGCTCAAAAGCTGACCGTGCCCTGCGACGTGGCGGGGCGGTTTCATCCCCGGCGCGACCGCGACTGGATGAGCTTCGACGCCAAGAAGGGCGAAATCTACCAGATCGAAGTGATGGCCGAGCGCCTGGGCGCGCCGGTCAACCCCTTCCTGCGCGTGGAGCGCGTGACCAAGGGTGCGGACGGCAAGGAGCAGGTCACGGTGGTGCGGGAGCTGGCCGAATCGCCCACGGCAGCCGCCAGCCCGCTGTTTAACACCAGCACGCCCGATCCGGCATTTCGCTTTGAGGCCACGGACGACGGCACCTATCGCGTGCTGCTCTACGACCTCTACAACCAGGGCGCTCCCAACGCGCTCTACCGGCTTTCCGTTCGCAAGGAAGTTCCGGACTTCAGGCTGGTGGCCATGCTGGAGCCCACGCCGGCGGCGGGGAATCAGGCGCCGGGATCGCGCACGGGCTTTCTGCGCCGCGGCGAGGTGCTGCCGGTGCGCGTCTTCGCGTTTCGGCGCGACAACTTTGCCGGCGACATCGAGCTTTCGGTGGCCGGGCTTCCCGGCCAGGTGGTGGCTGGCGCGGCTCTCATCCCGGCAGGCAGCACCAGCGGGCTTGTGCTGCTGCAGGCGCAGACCAACGCGGCGGCGTGGGCCGGGCAGGTCGCCCTCATGGGCAAGGCCACGATCAACAACGTCCCCGTGGTGCGCGAAGCCCGCATGGCCGATGTCACCAGCGTGACCTACAATGCGCAGGCCAACCGCGCCAACAGCCGCGCCCGCCTCACCAGCGGCCTCAAGCTGGCGGTGACCGACACGGAAACCATCCCGGTGTCACTGGCGCCCTCGGAGAACAAGGTGTGGGAAAACTGCGTCTTCAGCACCCTGCAGATTCCCATCAAGCTGACGGTGGACGACGGCTTCAAGGACGTGGAGAAGGACGTGCAACTCCTGGGCCACGCGGAGGTCGCCAAGTTCAAGGCCATCAAACTGCCCAAGGGCGAGGCCAAGGGGCAGGTGGAGCTCAATCTGGCCACCTACAAGCTTCCGGAGGGGACGCACGTGCTTTATTTGCAGGCGTCGGCCAAGGGCAAATACAAGAAGGAGTCGGACGCCAAACTGGCTGCCGCCAAGGACGCGCAGAAAAAGGCCGATGAGTCGGCCGCGGCCGCCACGGCTGCCGTCAAGACCTCGGCTGATGCGCTGGCAGCCATTCAGAAACTGGCCGGCGCCACCGACGCGCAGAAGGCTGATGCGAAGAAGAAGGCCGATGACGCCACGGCCGCCAACGCCGCCGCCGACACCGGCAAGAAGGCCGCGGCCGAGGTGGTGCGCGTGCTGACCGAGGGGAACAAGGCGCGGGATGCCACAGGCACGTTCTACTCCGCGCCCTTTGTGGTGAAGGTTGCCGCGGCACCCATCGAGGTCAAGCCGCCGGCCGCCATTAGCGGCAAGCAGGGCGACAAGTTGCCCATCGCGGTCTCCATCGTGCGCAAATATGACTTCAAGGACGCCGTGACCCTGTCGGTGGGCATGCCCAAGGGCAGCACCGGGCTCTCGGTGGCGCAAGCCACCATCGACGCCGGCAAGAACGACGTCCAGCTCATGCTGGCGATCGGAGATAAAGCCACGATCGGCGACCTCGCGCTGGAGCTGGAGGCGACGGTGCGGGTTCAGAACCAGGCCATCAAGGTCACGCTGCCTCTGCCTTTGAAAGTGGCGGCCAAATGATGTTGCAGGGCGACCCCAAGACACGAGTCTAAGAAAGGATTGACTGGATGAAACGCAAGAATACTTCCCTCACGCGCGGCGCGGTGTGTGCCGCCCTTCTGGCAGGCTGCAGTGCGACGCTCTTTGGCGCGCCCAAGCCCCTGCCGGTGGCGCCGGTCTCTCGCACGACGCCGGTGGATTTCCAAAACGAAATCCTCCCCATCTTTCGCAACAACTGTCTGGCCTGTCACAACCGCACCAAGGCCAAGGGCGATCTCATTCTGGAATCGCCCAAGGACATCGTGGCAGCCAAGGCGGTCGTGCCGGGCGACGCAGCCAAGAGCACCGTGTTCAAGGCCGCCAGCCATGCCGACGATCCTGTGATGCCGCCTTTGGACAACAAGGTCTCGGCGCGCTCGCTCACTCCGCAGGAGTTGGGCCTCATCAAACTGTGGATTGAACAGGGCGCCAAGGGCGAGGTGCGTCTGGCGCGCGACATCGAATGGCAGCCGTTGCCGGCGGGCCTCAATCCCATCTACTCCGTGGCGGTGACCGCCGACGGGCAGTACGCGGCGGCCGGGCGTGCCAACCAAATCTTCATCTACCATCTGCCCACCAAAACAGTGGCGGCGCGTCTCACCGACGATGCCCTGCTCAAGAAGGGTCTGTACAAGCAAGGCGTGGCGCACTTGGACATGGTGCACGCGCTGGACTTCAGCGAAGACGGCACGCTCTTGGCCAGCGGCGGCTTCCGCGAGGTGAAACTCTGGCGCCGGCAGCAGGCCAAGCCCCTGCGGGCGCTGCCCATCAATTCCGACGCCGCCATTGTGGACGTGAGCCCCGACGGCAAATGGATTGCCGCCGCCGAAGGCAACGACATCAAGATTTTGGACTACGCGACCGGTGCCGCCTCCAAGACCCTCTCGGGCCACAAGGCGCTCGTGCAATCCGTGGCGTTCGCGCCCGACAGCACGCGGCTGCTTTCTGGCGCCGCCGATGGCGCCTACCACATCTGGACGCTGGCGGACGGCAAGTTTGTCGCCCCCAAGCTGGAATTGGAAAAACCCTCGCGCATCACCGCCGCCACTTGGACCACGAGCGGCACGCTGCTCGTCACGGCGCATGAGGATAATGTGATTCGCGCATGGGACATGGCAGGGGCCCTCACCATCAATGAAACGGCGGCCAAGGCGGTTGCCGATGCAACCAAGGCCGCTGCTGACCGGCAGAAGGCATTTGATGTGGCCGACAAGGCTGGCAAAGACACGGCTGCGCTGGCCCTCACGGCCAAGACGGCCGCAGTGAAGGCCGCCGCAGCCCTCGCGGCAGCCAACACCGACGCCGCCGCCAAGGTCGCGGATACCAAGGCCAAGGCGGATTTGGTGGCGGCCGACAAGGCCGCTGCGGACGCCAAGACGGCCGCGGCAACGGCCCAGACCGAACTCACGAAGTCGCGCGACGCCGAAAAGGCCGCTCAACTGCTCGGGCTCAAGCCGCTCAAGGAACTCAAGGGCCACACCGGTGCCATCACCGGGCTCTCGCGGATTCCCGGCGTGCCGACCCAGGTTCTTTCCGGCAGCAAGGATGGCAGCGCGCGCCACTGGGATGCCGCGGCGGGCACCAGCATCCGGTCCATCACCCATGGCGGTCCGGTGGCCGCCATCGCCGTCAGTCCCGATGGCCAGAAATTTGCCTCCGCCGGCGAGAACAACATCGCCCGTGTTTGGAACGCCACGAGCGGCGCGCAGATTTCCGAGGTGCGCGGCCTGCGCGAGCCCAAGCTCGACCAGATGCACAAGGACCGGCTTGCCACCTTCGCCAAGGCCGAGGTGGCCTACCATGTGGGGAATGTCAAAGCCAAGCAGGACGCGCAGAAACAGGCGGACGAGCGCATCAAGAAGGGCGACGAGGCCAAGAAGAAGGCCGAGAGCCAGCCCATCGCCGAAAAGAAGGCCCTGCTTGACAAGGCCCTCGCGGACAAGAAGACGACCGAAGACGCACTGGCCAAATTCAAGACCGACATCGAGAGCGCGGGCAAGGCGTTTGAAGCGGCCGACAAAGCCGCCAAGGACGACGAAGCCGCCGCCGCAAAGGCCAAGGCGGATGCCGTCGCGCCCGTGGCAGACGCCACGACCAAAGGCGCCGACGCCACGGCCAAGAAGACGGCCGCAGCCGCCGCCATGAAACAAGTCGAGACCTTCACCAACACCCAGCTCAAGCCTGCCGAGACCAAACTGGTCGCCGATCAGAAGGCGTTGGCCGACGCCGACAAGGTTGCGAAGGACGCCGACAAGGCGCTGGCCGACGCCAAGGCTGGGAACACGAAAGCGCAGACCGCGTTTGCGGCAGCGGACAAGGTGGCGAAGGACGCCGAGGAATTGGCCAAGAAAATTGCAGGGGATGCGGCCAAGAAGCCTGAGGAAAAGGACGCCGCCAACAAGGATGCCGCCGCCAAGCGCGCGCTGGCCAACACGGCCAAGGCCGAGGCCGACAAGACCAAGGCGGCCGAGACCACGGCAGGGACGGCCGCCACCACGGCCGGGCAGAAACTGACGCAGGCGCAAGCCAATGTTAAAACCGCGGAGACGGCGCTGGCCACAGCCAAGACGCAGGTCGCCACGGCCACGACGGCATATCAAGCGGCCGAGAAAGCATCTGCCGATGCCACCAAGGCTGCGGACGCCGCAACCCTTCTGGCCACCAAGGCCAAGACGGTTCAGGCCGACGCGGAAAAGCTCGCCCTTGGAAAGCGCAAGGTGGCCGATGACATCAAGGCGATGCAGACCAAGCTTAATGCCGATCAGACGGCGGCCACCACCAAGCTCGCCGAGATCATGCGCAACATCACCACGGCGGAAACCGAGTTCAAAAAGCTCGATGACCCGAGGCAGGAAGCCGTCAACGAGTTTAACCTGGCCACCAAGGCCAAGGGGCTGGTCGATGAAGCCTTGAAGAAGGCCGAGACCGACAAGACAGGAGCCGACAATTCGCAGAAGCAAGCCGACGCCGCGGCGACCGCCGCCAAGGAGGCCGCCACCAAGGCCGAGAAGCCGATGCGCTCGGTGGCGTTCTCAGCCGATGGCCAGATGCTCCTCACCGGGGGCGACGACCATTCCATCCAGGCGTGGGCCGTGCAGGATGGCCAGCCCTTGGCGACCTACGCGGGGCACACGGGGGCCGTGAAGGCCCTGGCGCTCACCGTCGGCGGGAAACTGCTGTCGGTGGGGGCCGACAAGGTGGCGCGGGAATGGTCGCTCGCATCCGAATGGAAACTGGAGCGCACGCTGGGATCGGGCGACGCAAATTCCCCGATTTCCGATCGCGTGAACGCGATTGATTTTAGCGTCGATGGGCAGTTCGTGGCCTCGGGCAGCGGAGAGCCCAGCCGCGGCGGCGAAATCAAGATCTGGACGGTGGCCGATGGCAAGTTGCAGAAGGATCTGGCGGACGTGCACAGCGACTCGGTGCTGGGGCTGGCCTTCTCGCGCGACGGCAGGCACGTGGCCTCGGCCAGCGCCGACAAGTTCGTCAAGGTCACCGACCTGTCTACCGGCAAGGTGGTGCGCACCTTCGAGGGCCACACGCATCATGCGATGGGCGTGGCGTGGCATCCGCATGGCCGCCAGCTCGTCAGCACTGGCGCCGACAAGAGCGTGAGGCATTGGAACTTTGAAACCGGCGAACGCGGCGCCCAGCGCGTCAATTTCGGCAAGGAGGTCTCCGCCATCTCCTACGTGGGCTTCACCGATCAGGCCGTCGTGGCGTCGGGAGACAAGACCGTCAGGGTGATCAATGCGTCCAGCTTGGGCGACGTGCGAAGCCTTGCCGGTGGCACCGACTACATGTACGCCTGCGCCACCACGCCCGATGCGCAGCTGGTCGTGGCAGGAGGGCAGGACAGCACGCTTCGAGTCTGGACGCTGGCCAACGCGAGTGTCGTGGCGGCCTTCGATCCGCCGAAGCCGCCGGAAGAACCGAAGGCTCCAGAGAAAAAGTAGGAGGCCCCTTTTCATCGCGCAAGCCTGCCGCACCCCGGCAGGCTTGTTGCATTTTCGGCAGGGAATCACGACGGGCGAACAAGTTTGCGTTGTGCGCCCTCCAAGTGCGTGCGTTGAATTCCACTAGCGATGGCCCGCGCGCGGATGAAGCCGGTCTATGTCGGGGTGGATGTCGGGGGAACCAAGATTCTCGCCGGAGTGTTTGACACCTCGCTGCGCCTCCTGGGCGCGCTTAAAGTCAAGACACGTTCCCAGGAGGGCGCGCGCGCGGTGCTGGATCGGATCGAACACGCCGTGCGCGGGGTCGTGACGGCGCAGGGATTGCGGATGGCCGACGTGCGAGCGGTGGGGATGGGACTGCCCGGCGTGGTGCGGGAGGGCAAAGTGATGTGTGCCTCCAATCTGGGCTGGGCCAACCTCCCCATTGAAGAGCGAATGCGAGATCGCCTGCGCCGCCCGGTGTTTGCCGACAACGACTGCAACCTCTTCACGCTGGGGGTGCACGCGGTGGAATTCCAAGGCAAGCCCCGGCACCTGTTGGGCGTTTTCCTGGGCACGGGCATCGGCGGCGGCATCATCATCGATGGCAAACTGCACGTCGGCTTCACGCAAGGGGCGGGCGAATTTGGCCTGCTCATCCTCGACCGCGCCCGGCCCAAGACAGGCTTTGGCATTCGCGGAAGCTTTGAGACGCTCGCCAGTCGGCAGGGCATTCTGTGGCGGCTGCGCCGTGAGATTGCCCGCGGTGCAAAGACCGTGCTGACGGCCGATTCAGGCCGCACGTTGAAGGGCGTGCGCAGCCGGCAGTTGCGGCAGGCATGGAACAGGCGCGACGGGCTGGTGCGGCGTGTGGTGCGCGAGACGGCCGGGGATGTCGGGCTGGCCGTGGCCAGCCTCATCAGTGCCTTCGGGCCTCAGTACGTCGTGCTGGGCGGTGGCGTGATCGAGGCGCTCAAGGGCGCGATGCTGCCCATCATCCGGCGGACGGCCGCCGCGCATGTGCTGCCGGGGACGATGAAGGGAGTCCGCATCGTCACGAGCCGGCTGGGGGATTCCGGGGGAATCACAGGGGCCGCGGTGCTGGCGCGCAGCCGGCTGCCGGCCTAGAGGTCCGATGGCGGAGCTGGCCGTTCGGCGCCGCGCACCGGCAGGGTCTCCGCGGGCCCGCCCTTGACGGGCTTGGTTTCGGGCCGGGCCCGTTGGATCAGCTCGAACTGGCTGCGGCGCGGCTTTTCCCCATCGACGGGCTGACGGCGAACGTAGGTGCCATCGGCCGCAAGCCAGCGCGCCTTGGTGTTGTCGGCAAAATAGGCGGGGAGAATCTCGCCGAGAATTCGGTCGCGCAGCGAGGGCGACTCGACGGGGAAGGCCACCTCGATGCGTTTCTCAAAGTTGCGGTTCATCCAGTCGCCGCTGCTCAGGAGCAGCTGCGGGGCGCCCGCGTTCTCGAAGTAAAACACCCGGCTGTGCTCGAGGAACCGGTCGACGATGCTGCGCACGGTGATGTTTTCGCTCAAGCCCGGCAGGCCCGGGCGCAGGCAGCAGATGCCCCGCACGATGAGGTCCACCTTCACGCCGGCCTTGCTGGCGTCGTAGAGCGCGTCAATCACCGGCTGATCCACCAGCGCGTTCATCTTGGCGATGAGGCGCGCCGGCTTGCCTTCGCGGGCCAGCCGTGTTTCCTGCCGGATAAGATCGATGATGCGCCGGTGAAAGTCGAACGGCGCCACGATGAGTTTGCGCGTCCCCTGGAACTGGCAGAAGCCCGTGAGCAGGTTGAACAGCGTGGCGGCATCCTCGCCAAGATCCGCGCGCGCCGTGAACAGGCCCAGATCGGTGTACGCGCGGGCCGTGCCGGGGTTGTAGTTGCCCGTGGAGAGGTGCAGATAGCGGCGCAGCCCCTCGTCCTCCTGCCGGATCACCAGGCAGAGCTTCGCGTGGATCTTGTAGCCCACCAGCCCGTAGGAGACGTGCGCGCCCGCCTCCTCCAGCTCGCGCGCCCACCGGATGTTGTTGGCCTCGTCAAAGCGCGCCTGCAATTCCACCACCGCCGTCACCTGCTTGCCATTCTGCGCGGCGCGCATGAGCGCACCCACGATGCGCGCGTCGCCGCCGGTGCGGTAGAGCGTCTGCTTGATGGCCAGCACGCGGGGGTCGTCGGCGGCTTGGTTGAGGAAATCAACGACGCAGTCAAAGCTGTCGAAGGGATGATGCACCAGCACATCCTGCTGGCGAAGCAGCTCGAAATAATCCGCGCGCCCGGAAAACGCGGGCGGCGTCGGCGCCACGAAGGGTGGGTCGCGCAGCTCGGGTGAGTGGTCGCCGACGCAGAGCGTGTTGAGATGCACCGGGTTCACCGGCCCATTGATGCGGTACACATCCTCCGGGGCCACCTCCAGCTTCTCCTGCAATTCGGCCACCAGGTTCTCCGGGCAGTAATGATCCACCTCCAGCCGCACGGCGTTGCCGCGGCGCCGATTGCGTAGTTCGTTCTCCACCGCCTGCAGCAAGTTCTCCGCGTCGTCCTCGTCCACGTAGAGTTCGCCATTGCGCGTGACGCGAAAGCACCACGCGCTTAAGACCGTCGTGCCGGGAAACAGGTCCGCCACGAAGTGGGAAATCATGTCGGCGAGAAAGACATACTCGTGGCCCGGTGGCGTGCGCGGCAGGGGCACCAGCCGGGGCAGCACGCGCGGCACCTGCACGATGCAGAGGCGCTGCTCGGCTGCGCGGCCGCGCTTTCGCTCCACGCGCACAATGTGGTTGAGCGATTTGTTGAGGATGAGCGGGAAAGCCTTGGTGGGATCGACCGCCAGCGGCGTCAGCACCGGGCGCACGTTCTGTCTGTAAAACCGCCTCACCCACACCAGGTCGTCCGGGGCCAGGTCCTCGATTCGCCGGAAGTGGAAGCCGCGCTTGGCCAGCGCGGGCTTGAGTTCGTTGCGCCAGCACGCGGAGAGCGCGTGCATCATGTCGCGCGTGCGACGCGTGACGGCGTGGAAGGTTTCCGTGGCGGTGAGGCCGTCAATGGACCGCTCCACCACCGCGCTCTCGATGCGCTGCTTAAGGCCGGCGACGCGCACCTCAAAAAACTCGTCAAGGTTGGAGTTGGCGATGGAAAAAAACTTCACCCGCTCCAGCAGCGGGTTCTTGCCATCCAGCGCCTCCTCAATCACCCGCTGATTAAACTCCAGCCAACTGAGTTCGCGGTTGATGTAGCGGGAAGCCTTGGGATGGCGGGGGCGAGCCGCTGGCACCGCGCGGCGCCCGGCGCGCGAGGTGTGTTTGTTGGTGGCCATGAAACATCGCAGAGCCGACGATTGCTTCCGTGCGATGTTCCTTGAGGTTAGCCGGGTGGCTGTGGCAGTCAACAGTGTGCGCTAAAAGTGCAGCAGACACCGGGGCAGATTTGGCTCCCCAACCGATGCGCACGGGCTAGGATGCGCCCATGTGGCGAAGGGTGATGATTTGCATGACGTGCGCGGCGTGGATCTTCAGCGCGCCGGCCGAGGACTGGCCCAACTGGCGCGGCCCGCACCATGATGGCGTTTCGCGCGAAGCGGGCTGGAAGGCCGACTTGGGCAGGCGAGCATGGCGCGTCAACGTGGGTGTGGGCTTCTCCAGCGTCGCCGTCAGCAAGGGGCGTGTGTACACGATGGGATGCACGGGCAAGCGCGCCGGAAATCAGGAGACGGTGATCTGTCTGGATGCCGCGACGGGCCGTGAAGTCTGGAAGGACACCTACCCCGCGCAGCTCGTCGACAACCTGCACGAAGGCGGGCCCGCGGCGACGCCGACGGTGGAGGACGGGCGGGTGTTCACGCTGGGCAAGGATGGCCGGCTCAATTGCTACGACGCTGCGACCGGGAAGCGGCATTGGACGGCGAACCTGATGGAGCGTGCGGCGATGGCGCGGCCGCCGGAATGGGGCTTTGCAGGTTCGCCGCTCATCGTGGGCGATCACGTCGTGGTCGAGGCGAGCGCGACCTTCGCATTCGACAAGAAGACCGGACGCGAAGTCTGGCGCAGCCAGGCTTTCCAGCCGGCGTACGGTTCGCCCGTGGCCTTCCAGCACGGCGCGAGGCTGCTGCTCTGCACGCTCAAGACCGAGGGGCTGGTGATTCTGGACGCCGCCACCGGCAAGACGGTGGCCGTGCAGGACTGGCGCACCTCCTTCCGCACCAACTCCACCACGCCGGTCGTTGCCGGCGCGCACATCTTTGTTTCCACCGGTTACGGCCGCGGCTGCGGTTTCTTCGAGTTCGACGGGCGCGAGTTCAAGCAGGTCTATGCCCACAAGGGCATGAGCAATCACATGAACAACTCGGTGGTGGTGGGGCCGCACGTCTTTGGCATCGACGGCAACGCGCACATGCCCGGCGCCAAGGAACTGGTCTGCATGGAGCTGGCGACGGGCAAGGTGCAATGGCGACAGGGCGGCTTTGGCTGCGGCTCGCTCACGGCGGCGGCGGGCCAACTGGTGGTGCTGGGCGAGCAGGGCAAGCTCTCCATCGGGCCGGTGTCGCCCAAGGGCTTTGCGGCCACGGTGTCGGCGCAGGTGCTGGAGGGGCGCTGCTGGACGGCGCCGGTCTTGAGCCATGCGCGCATCTACTGCCGCAACGCCGCGGGCGATCTGGTGTGCATGGAACTGGCCCGTTAAAAGGGTGTCGGGCCTGTGGGGACTGTGCCTTGCGCGGCGGCACCGGTGCCCCTATCATGCGGCATGCAACGCCCCCGCCTTGCTTGCCTCGCTTGGATCACCGCCTGCAGTCTGCTTCTGGGCCAGAACCGCCCGACCATCTCCGACGAAGGCAAGGTGCCGCCGTACACGCTGCCGGCCGTGCTGGAGTTTGCCGACGGCAGCCCGGTCAAGACGCCTGAGCAGTGGCGCCAACGGCGCACGCAGGTGCTGCGGCTCTTTGAAGAGCACGTGTACGGACGCACTCCGGCGGCGCCCACGAAGCTCAGCTTTGTCATCCGAGAGGAAAATCCGAAGGCGCTGGGCGGACTGGCCACGCGCCGGCAGGTGGAAATCCGGGCCGGCGAAGGGAAGGAACTTCGCATGGGCCTCTTGCTGTACGTGCCTAACCAGCGGCAGGGGCGCGCGCCGGCGTTCTTGGGGCTCAACTTTGCGGGCAACCACGCCATCCATTCTGATCCGGAAATCTTGGTGACCCAAGGCTGGGTGCGCAACGACCCCGCGCTGGGCATTGCGGATAATCGCGCCACGGCAAAGTCGCGGGGCGCCACGCGCTCGCGCTGGGCGGTGGAAACCATTCTCGCAAAAGGCTACGCGCTGGCCACGATGTACTATGGCGATGTCGATCCGGACTTTGACGACGGCTTTCAAAACGGCCCGCATCCGCTCTTCTACAAGGCCGGTCAGACGCGGCCCGGTGCGGATGAATGGGGCACCATCGGCGCGTGGGCCTGGGGGCTGAGCCGCGCGCTCGACTACCTCGCCAGCGACGAAGCCATTGACGCCACGCGTGTGGCGGTGATGGGTCATTCGCGCCTCGGCAAGGCGGCGCTGTGGGCCGGGGCGCAGGACGAGCGCTTTGCCGTGGTCATCTCCAACAATTCGGGATGCGGCGGCGCGGCGTTGAGTAAGCGCATCTTTGGCGAGACGGTCGGGCGCATCAACACCGCCTTCCCCCACTGGTTCTGCGGCAACCACAAAAAATACAACGATCAGGAAGCCGCCCTGCCGGTGGATCAGCACATGCTGCTCGCACTCATTGCCCCGCGCGGGGCGTACGTCGCCAGCGCGCAGGACGACTCGTGGGCCGACCCTGTCGGCGAACACCTCGCGGTGGTTCATGCCGACCCTGTGTACCGGCTGCTGGGCACCGCGGGCCTTCCCCAGCCGGGCTTTCCGGCGCTCAACCAGCCTGTGATGGGCGCCTTGGGCTACCACATCCGCACGGGCAAACATGATGTGACGGCCTACGACTGGGAGCAGTACCTCAAGTTTGCCGATCAACACTTGAAGCCACGGGACAAGAAATAGCCACGCGCACGCGCCCGCCGCATGGAAATCCACGTCCGCATCAAGGGGCAGACCTATGGCCCGTACTCACCTGCCCAGGTGCAGGAGCTGGTGGATTCAGGCCGACTCAAACCCCAAGACCCAGCCTGGCGCGAAGGGCTGGCTGAATGGGCCACACTCGCGCAGGTGCTTTCCGAGGGCGGCACGCCGCTGCATCCGCCCGCCCCCAGCGGGGCGCGAGAGCCACGGTGTCCACAATGTGATGCGCCGCTGGGGCCGCAATCGGGCGGCGCTTGCGCTCATTGCGGCTACGATCCGCGGGTGGTCAGCCGCGAGCGCCGGCACCGGCCGCAGGTTGACCCCATGGTGGAGGAAGCGCGCCGCAAGTCCACGCTCACTCGGCTGGCGCTCGCACTGCTTCTGGGCGGCCTCCTGCCCGTGTACACTGGCAACGCCCGACTGGCGTTTCCCAACCTTCAATTTTCAGGGCTCGCCACTTGGGGGATGGCGCAACTCATTTTCCCCATCGCCATGGGGGCGGCACTGCTGCTTCTGGGCGGCGCGCTGCGTGCGCCCTGGCGCGGCGTGGCGGGACTGGGTTGCGGCCTTTTGCTTTGGGCGACCAGCGTGGCTGCCGCGGCCAGCACCCCGCCCACGCAGGCTTGGCTGCCGCAATGGCTCGAGCAAGTTTGCACGGCGCTCTTTTTGCAGCCGGCGTCGGGAGTGCTGCTGGCAGTGGGTGCGCCGGCGATGCTCGTGGCGTCACAGCTTCGCCGCTATCGGCCCAACAGCCGCGCCGCGTACTGGACGGGCTGCGCCGGTGGCGCGCTGGTGTTGATGGCTTGGCTGCTGCCCTTGGGGCCTGAGGAATCGGGCGGCGTGCTGCTCGTGCGCACGCTCGCCCTGTTTCAAAAGTCCACCCTGATTGGACTCGCGGGACTGGCGGCCATCATCGCAAGCGTGGGCGCGGCGGGCACTCTTGCGCTGGCCAGCGACGGGCGATCCACCGACGGCATCGCAAATCTCTGCGGACACGCGCAGCGGCTGCTCACGGCTGGCGGGGCGTTGGTGGCGGTGCTTCTACTGGCGGAATGGACGCGGCTGCACTCGCCCGTCGGCGACTTTGGAAAAGGGTGGCTGCGTCAGGCCGGACTGGCGGCCGCTCAGGCGGGCCTGACGCTCAAGGCGCTGCTCTGGCACGGCGGGGGCGCCCTGCTGCTGGTTTGGGCGGCAACCGATCTTCTCGCGGGGCGTTCCGACGCGCAGGATGGCCCGGCTTCACGCTAGGGCACACTAGGGGTTGCAAATCCGCAAGGCGAGGGCTACAAACGCCCGATGGTGTTGAGAACTGCATCGTGCCTGAGGCTGTGCCTCGGGGCGGCACTTTTGGTGCCGATGGCGTGGGCTGCCGGTGCGCCGGCGGCATGGGACAAGAAGGCGCCGGAAAACAAGGCGGACCTGCTGCAAATCCAGCAGCAGGTGTCAAAAGTGCTGACCAAGGTGCGCGCAGCAACCGTGGCGGTGCGCGCCGGCGGCGGATCGGGCAGCGGGGTCATCATCTCCGATGACGGACTGGTGCTGACGGCCGGCCACGTGTCGGGAACCCCGGGGCGCACGTTCGAGGTGATTCTGGCCGATGGGCGCAAGTTCGAGGGCAAGGCGCTGGGCAAGTCCGACGCGACCGATTCGGGCATGATCCGCATCACCAAGCCCAAGGATCTGCCGACGGTGGGTTATGCCACCCCCAGTATGCCGGAGACGGGCGACTGGGTGCTGGCCGTGGGCAATCCCGGCGGCTGGGATGAGAAACGCGGCAGCGTGTTCCGGCTGGGCCGCATCATCAGCACCACACGCGACACGCTGCGCACCGATTGCAAACTTTTGGGCGGTGATTCAGGTGGGCCTCTCTTTGACCTCAACGGCACGGTCATCGGCATCCACAGCCGGATTTCCAGCCGGCCCGACCAAAACTTTCACGTGGCGATGATTTCCTTCCATGACGACTGGAAGGCACTGGCGGATGGAAAATCGATCAAGCCCATCGAGGAAAGCAAACGGGGCTATCTGGGATTGATTGCCGCCGACCATCCGGCTGGCGCGCGGGTGAACCACGTGGTGGAAGATTCGCCGGCGGCCAAGGCGGGCGCGAAGGTGGGCGATGTCATCACGCACATCAACGACAAGAAAATCTTTGGCGGCGAGAGCGTGCGGCACATCCTCAACCAGATGGCGCCGGACGAAACGGTGGTGTTGAGGGTGGAGCGCGAAGGCAAGCCGCAGACCCTCACCATCAAGCTGGGGAAGAAGCCCGCGTCAGATCTTCCGAAGGAGGAGCCCGACGAACCCGGGCCGCCCGGGCCGGGCAAGGGGCCGAAGAAGAAGTTCCCAGAACCGCCAAGCAAGGAAAAACCATGAGAGGGCTTTTGTTGGCAATTCTGGTTTGGGCGGCGCAGCCGTGGATGCAGGCGGCTTCGCTGGCGCCGCATCTTCGGACGGACGGGCGGCAGGTGGTGGCGGCATTTGCCGAGGCGGAGAAAGTGGCAAGCAAGTGCAAGGTCACGCTGCTCGACGGAGTGAAGGTGCTGTGTCTGGGCACGCTGGTGTCCACCAACGGAATCATCGTGACCAAGTACAGCGAGCTGGAGGGCGCGCGGCAGCCGTACCGTGTGGCGGGCGGCGACCGGCGACTGCACCGGGCGGTGCTGGTGGCGCATGATGCGCGGACAGATCTGGCGATCCTCAAGTCGGACATCAATTACGACGCAGGATTGCAATGGGGTGCCAGCGACAAGCTGGCGATGGCCCAGTGGCTGGTGGCGGGCGTGGACGCGAGTCCCGGCATCCGCGCGGGCATTGTAAGCGCCTATCCGCGCCCCATCGCCAAGACCGGCGGCGTGATCGGCATCATGCTGGGGGCCGACGGCAACCAGACCGGCGGCGTCACGGTGGATCAGGTGGTCAAGGATGGCCCGGCGCAAAAGGCGGGACTCAAGAAGGGCGACATCATCCTTTCGGTGGACGGCACGCCGGTTCGCACGCGCGAGAAGCTCATCGAATCGGTCAACCGGCATGATCCGGGCGAGAAGGTGAAGCTGGCCCTCAAGCGCGAGGACAAGCCGATGGACGTGGAAATCACGCTGGGCTATCGCACGGAGGTCTTTGGGATGCTCGAGCGCAATCTGCGCATGAGCGGCGAGGTTTCCAAGCGGCGGGCTGGCTTTGAGCGCATCATCCAGCATGATGTCACGATGACCACGACCGACATCGGGGGGCCGCTCCTCGACTTGGAAGGCCGGCTGGTGGGCATCAACATCGCGCGGTCCAACCGGGTGGAGTTCTTCGCCATCCCGGTGGAGGACGTGCGCCGCGTGCTCGGCGAAAAGGCTGCGGCCATCGCCAAGGCGGCCCTTCCCTAATCCCCTGCTCCCGTAGCTCAGTTGGATAGAGCAGCGGTTTCCTAAACCGCGTGTCGCCCGTTCAAATCGGGCCGGGAGCGCCAGACCCCTCCGCTTGGGCACGCCCATCGGGGGGCTGAAGCAGATGGCAGTGAATACGCGGCCACGTGCTCCCGTCGGAACCCTGGTTTTCCGGCCTTATTGTCCGGCCGGTGTTAGAGTTAAGCCCAATGAAACGCGCGCTGCTTCTGACCCTTGGGGCCCTCGCCGGCAACCTTGTCACAACCCCCCTTCCCGCCGCGCCCACGCAGACCGATGGGCTGCTGGCGCAGGATAACAAGGATCGCAAAACCCTGTTGGGGGCACCCTTGAACGACCTGGCGTTTCTGCGCCGGGCGGCGGTCGACATCATTGGCCGCATCCCCACCGCAGCGGAAATCGAGACGTACCAGAAATGGTCGGCCACCACGCGCCGCACCCAATGGGTGGATCAGCTGCTCAAGGACCCGCGCTTCGCAGACCGCTGGACGGTGTTCCTCTCCGACGTGATGCGCGTGCGCAGCGCGGCGACCGGCGGCAATGCGCTTCTGGCCTATCTGCACACGGCCGTTGAACAGGGGCGCCCGTGGGATGAGCTGGCGCGCGAAATGATCGCCGCCAACGGCACCACCGGCAAGGTTCCGGCTGTCGGCTTTGTACTGGGCGAGGAGGCCGACCCGATGGCGCTGGCCGCCGCCACCGCGCAGATGTTTCTGGGCGTGCGCATGGGCTGCGCCCAGTGCCACAATCATCCCTTTGATTCGTGGAAGCAAAAGCAGTTCTACGAACTGGCGACCTACTTCGGCAAGACGCGCCGCATCGAGAACCGCTTCTCCAAGCAGATTTATACCACCGAGGCCGCCGAGACCACCGTGCTGTGGCCGCCCGAACGGCTGAAACCGGCCTCGCGCAATGCCGTGGCGCCCAAGTTCCCCATCGAGCTTGAGCAGTACGACACCCCTCCCGATCACATCAAGCGCATGCAGGCGAAGAAACTGGTCGCCCAACAAGCCGCCTTGGCCAAGGCCGACCCTGGCGCGTCGTTGGACAGCCTGCTGGACAAAGCGGACACCAGCGCGGCCTTCAAAGGCCCGAAGGCGGGCGGGTTCGATGTCGCTGGAGAAGCACGGAAGGACACACGCGCACTGGACGTGGAAGGCGACCTTTACCGGCAGAGCCTGCAACGGGCCGAGCTGGCCAAGCACGTGACCAGCCCGAACAACCGCTACTTCGCGCGGAACATGGCAAACCGCCTTTGGGCCGAGCTCATGGGCCGGGGCCTGTACGAGCCCGTGGACAACTTTCAAGGCGACAACGTCTCGCACCCCAAGACGCTGGAGCATCTGGCGGACGAATTCATCGCCAGCAACTTTGACCTGCGAAGCACCATCAAGGCCATCGTCCTCACCGAGGCGTACGGGCGCGGGGCCGTGGCCTCGCAGGCCACCGCCAAGGAACAGCGCGAAGCGGCCGCGGCCTTCACCGGCGCGAGCCCGCGCCGCATGCTGAGCGAAGTGCTCTATGACAGCATCGTCATTGCCGGCCATCTCACCGAGGTGAAATGGCCCGCGGGCGCCAACGTGCGCACACTGACAGAGTCGGTGCAGGTTCCCATCGGCCAGGCGGGCGGCAAGACCGTGGCCGGCGGCACGCCCAACATGGCCCCCAACATGATGGCCATGAAGGCCAGCGGAACGGGCTACGACCTGGAGCAGGCCATTTCCCTGGACTTCAACCAGCTTCTCAAGACCGAGCTTGCGAAGGACATCGAGGCGATGAAGAAGCTGACCGACGCGGAGCTGGCCAAGCAGCAGGAGGAAATGGCCCGCATGGAACCGACGCCGCGCATGCGCTACAAGACCATGACGGTGGAACGCAAGGTGGACGACAATCCCCGGTTTGGCAGCACCATGCAAATGGCCACGCCTGCGCCGCCGGCGCACTTTCTGCGCGTCTTTGGCCAGCCTGCGCGCGACAGCGTGGGCGAACTGCGCGAGCACACCCCCTCGATGCGCCAGCAGCTCATGATCCTCAACGGCAAGGCCACACATGAAGCCGCGCGAGTGGGCCCGCTGGAGCCGATGCACCGGCTGCTGAGCGGCCCGAAGGCACAGATCGACAAGGCCATCGAGCTTGCGTATCTGGAAATCCTGACTCGCAAGCCTGAGGGCGAGGAGATGGCGGCCGCGCGCGAAATTGTCGGCCAGGGCGAAGCCGCCTTTGAGGGAATGGCCGACCTGCGCTGGGCGCTGCTCAACTCCAACGAATTTCGCTATCTGCCGTAACCCGGACACAAACGCTCAAGCACAAATACACGGAAGGAAAACCATCATGGCTACTGGATGCTTCGACTATCAACTGACCCGCCGGCGCATGCTCTCGATGACGGGCGCCACGCTGCTGGGCATGCCCATCGCGCAGGTTCTGGCGCGCGCCGGCACAGCAAGCCCGGCCAAGGCCGAGCATGTGATCCTGTTCTGGAACGGCGGTGGCATGAGCCATGTGGACACTTGGGATCCCAAGCCGGGCCGGCCCGTGCAGGGAGAATTGGACGCCATCAAGACCAGTGCGGATGGCGTGCAGATCAGCAGCATCTTTCCCAAGCTGGCGAAGCAGATGCATCATTGCGCACTGGTTCGCTCCATCAACGGCAACAACGGCGATCACGGGCGCGCCACCTACCAGCTGCAGACCAGCTATAATCCCAGCCCCAATCTGCTGCATCCGGGAATCGGCTCCGTCGTGGTGCACGAACGGGAGAAGCTTGGAGAGCTTCCGCAATTCATCACCATCAGCGGCCAGTCGCACCGCGCGGGCTATCTGGGCCAGCGTTGCGAGGCCTACTATGTGGGCCGCCCCGGCGAGCGCGATCCGTACCTCGCCTTCCCAGCCGGCATCACGCAGATGCGCGGCAACAAGCGGCTGGAAATCCTGGCGCGCATGAACCAAAAACAAGGGGTGCGCCCCGGTGCGGGCGATCACCAGGCCGTCCAAACAGCGACGCAGGAAGCCGTGAATCTGATGCGCAGCCCGGCGCTCAAGGCGTTCGAGCTGGACAAGGAAGATCCGAAGACCTTGGAGCGCTACGGCGACACCGAGTTTGGGCGCGGCGCGCTGCTGGCTCGGCGTCTTGTGGAAACCGGCGTGCGGTTCGTGCAGATCAACCGCGGAGGGTTTGACACGCACACCAACAACTTCCCGGCCATGGAAGCGCACGGCGAGACGATGGATCCGGCGCTGGCCTCGCTCATCGAGGACCTGGCTGCATCCGGCAAGTTGGCCAAGACCCTGGTGATCATGCTCAGCGAATTTGGCCGCACTCCCGTGATCAACGCCCAAGCCGGGCGCGACCACCACGCCAGCTGCTTTAGCTGCTTCATGGCGGGCGGCGGCATCAAGGGCGGGCAGGTCATCGGCAAGTCGGATCAGGACGCAATGCAACCGGCCGAGCGGCCTGTGAAGCCCGAAGACCTCCATGCGACGGTGTGTCACGCGCTGGGCATCGACCACAAGAAAGAGGTCAACACGCCGCTGGAGCGGCCGATGCGACTGGTCGCTGATGGCGCCAAGCCGGTGAGCGAACTCTTCGCCTGAGTCCAGCGGCCCAGCGCCCACCGACGCGAGCCGCATCGGGGCGTGCAGGCTGGGCACAAGGACATTGCCAAAGGCGGGCGGCGCACTATCCTGATGGCGACTCCATCCATGGTGCGGCGGCCTTGGGCTCACGCGCGTTAATCACTATGATAAAAATCCTGGTCGCTGCGTTGGTCTTTAGTGTGGTCGTAGCCCGCGCAGGAGTTGCTGAACCCGCCCCGGCGGCCACACAGGGGTCGATGCTGGAGGATCGCGCCGCCAAACAATTGCTTCTGGCCGGCGACATGCGCTACGAGGCCGCGGAACTGGAGAAGGCGGCGGAAATCTGGCAGTCGGTCATTGAGCGCTACCCTCGCAGCAAAGTGCGATTTGAGGCGCACCTCAAGCTAGGCTCGTATCACCTGCAGAAAAAGCAGGCTTACGACAAGGCGCGTGCGCACTTCGAAGCCGCCGCCGGCGAGGAGAACCGCGACGACTCGCAACGGGCCGAGGCCACGCTGCAGGTGGGCGTGTGCTTTTACGAGGCGCGGCATTACGGCCAATGCTTTGAGATGATGCGCCGGGTCATCGAGCGCTTCCCTGTTTCCACCCAGGTCAACCAAGCCTACTACTACATCGGGCTGGGCCACTTCAAACAAGGCCATTACGGCCGGGCCATCGAATCGCTCGAGCGCGTGGGAACCGCCGTGGGCCAGGGCGATCAGAACGCGGAAAAGCTCGAGGCGGGCAAGCGCTTCTACGTGAAGATTGAGGACGCCGATCTGGCCATCCTGGAGAAGGACGATTCCGTGCCGGTCACGCTCACCACCACCGAAGGCGACGAAGAGAAGCTCTCGTGCGTCCCCGTGGGCCGCAATGTCCGCGTCGTGCTGGGCTCGCTTCCCAGCCGGCTGGGCCGGCCACAAAAGGGCAACGGCGTTCTGGAAGTCACCGGCACCAGCAAGGTCACTGTGCGCTACACCGACTCGCACACGGCCGCGCGCCAGTTTAACACCGCCCGGCAGCGCCAGGTTGCCGTCGTGGGAAACGCCTTGGTGCAAGTGATGGACGGCGCGTTTTCCGAGGGACTGCAGGGCGTGGTGCTGGGCAAGGAAGTGAACCTGCAGGTGAGCGATGCCGACCGCGACGTGGGCGATGGGGCCGACACCCTGCAGGCGCGCGTGGAGGTGTTGCGCCAGAAAACCGCCGAGGAAATCGAGACCGAACGCAACAAGCTGCTCTTGGAGCGCAAGAACAAGCCGCAGGATCCCAAGCCTCTGGCGCCCGGCAAGCCGCCCATCGTGCCCGGCATCGCCGGCGTTCGCCTTGAGGAGCCCGAGCCGGAAGTGGATCCTTACAAGGTGGTGGACTCGGTGCTGGTGAGTTTCACGGAGGTGCGCCTGCCGCGAATCGAGACAAGGGTGATTCGTCCCGCCGACGCCAACGCCACGAAGGAGGGGAACGCAACCCTGCCCGCCCCCGTCCTCGCGCCAACGCCGGAGGATCCCTCGCTGCACACGGGCGTTTTCCGCGCCAGTGTTCCTCTGGATCAGGCTGAGGCGGTGACGGCGGGCAATGCGCGCTTGGAATCGCGCCCGGGCGACTGGGTGCGCATCGTGTATCTGGACCAGAGCAACATCACGCCGCAGCCGCGCGAAATCACCACTATGGCACGGTGCGTGGAAGGCAACTTGGGCGGTGTTCGCGTCACCCGGACGGAGATTGCCGACGAGCAGCTCGCACTCAAGACCAAGCTCAAGACCGCCAGTGCCCTCACTTTCATCGGCGCGCAGTACAAGGATTTTGGACTGGAGCAGAAGGCGCAGAGCAAATTCCGCGAAGCCCTAGCCGTGTGCGAAGAAGCCGCCGACGAGGCCCGGAAACTGGGCGGTGCCATGCTCGAGGAAACCTACGTGCAGCTTTGGCGCATTTACTTTGCGATGGATCAGCTTGATCTGGCTGCTGCCATGAGCCTGCGGTTGCAGCGCGAGTTTCCCGAGAGCGGGTTTCTGGACGAGGCCATCCTGCAGCAGGCGCGCGTGGCGCAGAAGCGGGGCGACTTTCCCCGCGCCATCGCCCTCTTTTCCAACCTGACCAGCCTGACCAAGAGCCAGCTGCGCGGCGAGGGCCAATATGGCATCGGCGAATGCTACGAGGAGATGGCCAAGGCTGCCGCGCGGGCCAGTAGCGAGCCGCTCTTCGAGCGCGCGTTCCAAGCCTACAAGGCCGTGTTTGACCAGTTCCCCGAGAGCGGCCGCGTGGGTGACGCCGTGGCGAAGATGGCCAACTTCTATTATCAGAAGCAGGACTTTGCCCGCGCCGTGGACGTCTTTGAGAAAGTTCTGGCGGATCACCCCGACGCCAACTTTCTGGACGTGATCCTCTTCAATTATGGCCGCTGCCTTTACCGGATGGATCGTAAGAGCGACGCCAAGCGGCGGTTCGATCAGCTGATCGACGAATTTCCCGAAAGCCCGTTGGCGGCTGAAGCCAAGCGCATCAGCCAGGCGCTGACCAAGGCCACTCCCTAAGCCCCCGCCCGCACACCGCCATGATCCTGCGAACCGCCCTCCTTTACGGCGCCCTGACGCTGGCCGTTTCCCTCGGCGCAGCCGAAGCGCCCGCAAACCCCATTGACCAGAAGGCGACCACGCTGGAAGGCCAGCTCAACAAGGCCTTGGACACCTCGCCCGAAGGTGCGCGCGTCATGCTCGAACTGGTGGACCTCTACCACCTCCACGCGCGGGTGTTTGGCCTCACGCGCGTGTCTGAGCGCTTCGTCAAGGCCCAGCCCAATCATGCGCGGCATCGCGAGGTGATGCTGAAGTTGCTCGATGGGCTGGAGGTGGCCGCCCGGCATGAAGACTTTGCCGTGTACGCCCGCCAGTACCTCACCCGCTATCCCGACTCCGCGGATGCGCAGGGGCTGGCCCACCGGCTGGGCGATCTGCTCGTGGCGGCCAACAAGCATGTGGACGCCGCCGACGCGTTCCGCACGCTGTGGGCCAACCGGCCCGGCCCTGCCACACGTGAAGCCGGACAGCGCGCCAGCGAACTCTACGTCCACAGCGGCAATCCGCGCCTGCGCACCCGTGTCGCCCAGATCGCCGAGGAAATGCACGACAAGCTCCCTGCCGGAGAATTCACCCTGCATGCCGGACTGCGCGGTTTTGCGGACTACCGGACGCTGGGCCGGTGGAGCGATGCGAACCTCCTCGCGCAGAAAATGCTCAGGAAGGGGCTGCCCCTCACCCGCCATGTCCAGCGCACACTGCAGATGCAGGTGGCGGAAAACTTTGCCCACCAGGGTCAGTTCACGAACGCGCTGGAGAGCCTGAAGCTGGCGCGCGCGCTCGGCGACGACGCCGACCTTGCCGCGAGGCAGATTTCCTACATGTACTCGCTGGGGATCAAGCCCGCGCAGCTTGAACCCGAAGTGCAAGCCTACCTTGCGCGTCATCCCCAGCGCCGCGATAGGGCCGTTCAGCTTTACTACCTTGCCCATGCCTACAATCGCGAAGGCGACGCGCTTCGCGGTGCGCGGGTGCTGGTGCCGGCGCTGGTCATGGGAGCCAACGAAGCCAACGTCGCCGATATTTACGCCCAGTTTATTTTGGCCAAGGCCATGGCCGACCGGCAGAGCGCGCAGACCACGCTGGATCAGGCGCAGGCCGCAGCCGAGGCCGCGCGCAAGGATGAAACGGACAAGCGCGCGGTGCTGGCCAAGACGGTGGATGCCAACGCCAAGAAGGCGGCGCAGGACGCGGTGGACGCGGCGCTCAAGGTGCGGCTGGCCGCAGAGGCGCAGGTGGCGGTGGCCACGCAGGGCGTGGCGACGGCGCAGAACGCGCTCAATCAAATCACCGCCGAGGCAGACCAGACACTCACGGCGGCTCTCAACCAGTCCACCAATCCCGTGGACAAGCTCGCGTGCCGGTTTGCGTTGAGTCGTGGCGTCTGGCTGGCGGTCAAGAACGAGGCCAATTCGCTCGCCCACGCCCGCGCGGCGCTGCTGGAATTTCGCGGCGACGACACGCGGGTGCAGACGCTGGGACATGATCTGCTGTGGCGCCAGCCGATGGGGCCGCAGTTCGCGGCGGATGCGGCGGTGCTGCTGCGGCTGCGGCAGGAACTCTTCACCGCGGGAGCGCACCTGAACCTGCTGCCCAATTGGGTGGCCGAGGCCAACGCCAACAAGGATCACCGGCCCAAGGCGCAGCAGGTTGCGGCCGAACTCGTCAGGCAGGACGCCTCGCCGCTCTTTCAATCCCTCATCAGGTACGGCAATTACACCACCGCGCCCAACGCAGCCTTGCCCCTGCGGGAGACGGCGCTGGGGGCGTTTAATGAGCTCAGCCGCGAGACGCTGCTCTCGCTGGTGAAAGTGCAGCGCGACACGCTCCTTCATAGCACCGCCAAGCCCGACCCGGTGCGCGCGCACGCGCTGGCCACCCGCTTTTACCAGCGATTCCCGCAGGAACACATGGGCGTTTACTGGCTCATGACGGGCACCATGGCCGACAAGACCAAGGCCGAGGCCAGGGCCCATGCGCTGCTGCTCATGGCGCTGCCGCCCAAGCGCGACTACGAGCTGCACCGCAGCCTCATGCAGGCGGCTGAAATCAATCAGGACGCGGCCCTGGCCGCGCAGGTGTACGACTGGGCGATCCGCGGCGGCATCTCCACCGTGTACAGCGACTACATCGGCGACATGCTTTGGAAGCTCAACCTCAAGACCCAGGCGCTGGACTGGTGGAAGCGCGTGGTGGAGGCGCCCTCCGAGGGGCAATATGCGGTGGAGCGCACCTGCGCCGAGCGCTATTTGCGCCATTCGCCCGCGGTGCCCGCGCCGTGGCGCGAACTGGCCGAATACCGCTGGCCCGAGTTGCGCGCGCGCATGGCGGCACAAGATCTCACCGATGTCCTGCGCCTGCAGGGCAATGTCGCGGCCTTTGCCGAGGGCTTGGCGCGGATCGAATCGCAGCAGCGCGAGGTGCCCTTTGCCAATCCCGACTGGCGCGAGACGGCGGGCCTGTGGTGGGACTTCACCACGCAGAACGCCGCGTACACCCTGAACAACAAGGAGTACAAGAAGCTCGATGTGCCCTCGCAGCAGAAGGTCCTCGCGTCCATTCAGGATGTGCAGTGCCGCGACTACTCTGCCTATGCCGCCTGCGAGGTGATGCTCGCGCACAATGCCACGGCGGGTCTGCCCGAGCCGCCGATGACCACGCTGCTGCGGCTTTCGCGCGCCACGCGGCAGACCCACAACGACCACGGGCGTTGGAACAATCTTCGAAGCTTTGCGCAGCGGGGGTTTGAGCAGAAACGGTTCACCGAGAGCGCGACCCTGCTGAGCGGCATGCTGGTGCATATTTCCAACGTGCCCAAGGAGGTCGCCGAGGAGGGGCGCAAGGCGGTGTTGCGCGCCCACACGCGGATGGGTGCGGTGGGGCTGACGATTGATGAGTCCAGCCCCATGGCCCCATTGCTGCAGGCAACCCTTTACCTTCGGCTGGGCGACCGCAACCGGGCGATGGAACAATTCACCGCCAACACGGCGCTGTTTGACAAGCACCGCACGGACCTGCCGCCGGACTTCTTGGAGTTTGCCTGCAACCATCTGATGGCCGGCGGCGGCGAGGAAAACCTGGCGCGCGTGGAGGAGACGCTGCGCACGTGGCT
>SXGS01409759.1_pt1 | contig 39229 bp, 27 predicted proteins | sample 3174681 | NCBI WGS metagenome assembly SXGS01 (sample SAMN11356861, study PRJNA531348) | freshwater metagenome | isolation source: freshwater sample F1-80 | place: China: Fuxian Lake, Yuxi | collected 2017-12-25 | reverse complement strand
GTAGCTGTAGTAGCCCGCCGAATACCCGCCCGCGAAGATGTGCGAGAACGAGCAAGAAGAGTTCGTTCCATCTACACGAGGCAAGAGAGATGTTTGTTCAGTCACTTTCTTTTCGAACGCGTTCACGTCTTGCGAGCTCGCCAACCACTCGAGGCCCTCTTGCGAATGCCAAGCCATATCCAGAAGCCCGAACTGAAGCTGGCGGACGGCCTGGTATCCGGCTTGGAAACGCGCGGACGCCCGAATTTTATCGGTGAGTTCTTTCGGAATCGTTTCGCCAGATTCGTAGTGAGTGGCGAAGAGATCGAGAGCTTCTTTCTCGAGCGTCCAGTTCTCCATGATTTGCGAGGGAAGTTCGACGAAATCCCAGAACACGTTCGTTCCGCCGAGGGAGACGTACTGGCAATCGGAAAGGAGTCCGTGCAGCGAGTGACCGAATTCGTGGAAGAGAGTCGAAACTTCTTCAAACGTCAAAAGCGAAGGCTTCGTCGCTGTAGGCTTCGTAAAGTTACAGACAATCGTGACATGCGGGCGTTCAACTTTTCCGCCTTGGTAGCCTTGCTCGCGGAAGGCCGACATCCACGCGCCCCCACGCTTGCTCTCGCGTGGAAAGAAATCCGCGTAAAAAAGGCCGATGAAGCGGCCTGAATCTTCATCCACGACTTCGTAAGTTTTTACGTCGGGATGAGAAACGGGAACGCCGCTGATTTCCTTGAATTTCAAACCATAAAGACGACGAGCATGCTCGAACGCACCTTGCACGACGTTTTCGAGTTTGAAGTACGGGCGAAGCTGCTCTTGATCGAAGTTGTGAAGCTTCATCTTAAGCTTCTCCGAATAGAAGCCGTAATCCCAAGGCATGAGTTCTTTGATTCCGTCCATCTCCTCGGCGAGTTTGCGGACAGCTTCGACATCGCGAACGGCCGCAGGCTTTGCTTTCGTGAGTAAGCGATGCAGGAAGGACGTCACCTTTTCGGGCTTCTCCGCCATCCGTTCTTCGAGAACGAAGTGGGCATGAGTGGAGTAGCCGAGAAGAGCGGCACGATCGTGGCGGAGCTTTGCGATCTTCTTCAGAACGGGTTCGTTGTCGTGTTTATCGCGGTAAGCGCGAGAGTTGTACGCACGCCACATTTTTTCGCGAAGGGTGCGGTTTTCCGAGTAGGTGAGGAACGGCACGTAGCTTGGCGCGTGGAGCGTGAAGAGCCACTTGCCTTCTTGGCCTGCCTCTTTCGCGGCCATGGCCGCTGCTTCGAGCGTCGACTCCGGAAGACCTTTGAGATCTTCCTTGTTGTCGATGACCATTTTAAATTCGTTGGTCGCTTTCAAAACGTTGTCGGAAAATTCGGGAGAAAGTTTCGCAAGTTCTTGATCGAGGGCGCGGAGCTTTTCTTTCACGTCGTCATTGAGCAGACCACCGTTGCGGGCGAAATCTTTGTACGACTTTTCGGTAAGGCGAAGCTCTTCGCCTTTGAGCCCGAGCTTTTCGCGGTTATCCCAAACCTCTTTCACCTTTTTGAACAAAGTCGAGTCTAGGAGGATATCCGAAGAGAATCCTGCAAGTGTGGGCGAGATCTCGCGCGCCATCGATTGCAGTTCGTCGTCCGAGTTCGTGCCGAGGAGGTTGAAGAACACCGAGCCGACTTTGCCGACTTCCTCAGAACAAGTTTCGAGCGCGAGGATCGTGTTCTGAAAATCTGCGGCCGCCGTGTTCGTCTTGATTTTCTCCAGACGTGACTTCGCCAGGTCGATCGCAGTTTCAAGCGCGGGCTTGAAATGCTCTTTCTTGATCTGGTCGAAAGGGAACGCGCCGTAGGGAAGAGTTGATGGGGCGAGGATAGGATTCTGTGACGTCGAGCTTGCCATAAACGTGATCACTCCATGATTCGTGCGAATCTTTGAGTGATATCATAGACAAGACTTTGGTTCAGCCCAATTTCGAGGCGGCCGAACTGCGTTTGTTTTCTTGAACTCTTGTGAGTTCGGATGGTTAGGGGATGATATTGTGTGTCATCTCCCTAACTGGGACACCTAATTGCGGATGGATTCGGCTTTTTCCCTAGGGCTAAATCCGCGATGAAGTCAGATTCTGGGTTTTAAACGAAAAAACCCGCCTCCGACGCCTCGGAAGCGGGTTTTCATCATCCGCAATTAAGTAGTCCAGTTATGGGTAGCCCAGAATCAATAACCAGGCGGAACCTGGACCCAAACCCCATAATCCGCACCCGGAACGATCTGGCAAACCGCGTTTCCACGGCGACCGTCGCCGCGGCGGCAAGTCTGACCGATCTGCGACCAGCAGTTGTTCTGCGGGCGCGTGATGTAAACCGGGTTTGTGTAACCATTCCAGCCGAAGCCGTTTTGGTTATTCATCGACCACCAAGCAATGTTGTGTTGGCTGTAATAGCGGGATTCCACGCAAACCAATCCGGCTTCCGCATCGCAAACTGGAATTTCGTCCGGCTGGCAACCGCAGAAGGACTGCGGATATTGCGGACGAGGCTGTTGTCCATGTTGGGGAGGGTAAGGAAGCGTGTGGTAATCATCGCCTCCGCCGATCGGGCCGTGTTGACCGTGACCGCCATGATGACCACCGTTGTGACCATGACCACCGTGTCCACCATGATGGTGACCGCCGTGCTTCGGACCTTGTTGAGGATGGTATTCACCCGGAGCAAAGTTCGAATCGTCTTCACCATCAAAGCCCGGCTTATCGTACTCATCGTAAGCGGGCGAGTAGCCACCGTCGTCGAAGACGTTTTGCGTGACGCTTGCGTTAGCCGCAAACATCCACTGCGCTTGCATCCAACGGTACTGACGCCACTTTGCGCGCTTGTAGCGGTTCTTCCAACGCTTCTTCCATTCGTCGCGTTCATAGTCGTGACGAACGAAGCAAGTGTTGGGCATCGGAGCAGGAAGGTCAGCGACAATCACGGGTTGGGCCGGAACGGGATTCGGCGAAGAATTTCTGTCGCCGCAAGCCGCGAGCAGCATCGAAGCCGCGATCGTGGTTGTCATCAAAGCAACTGTTTTCATGGCCTCAAGGCCCTCCTATAGCGGCGGCCGTGCTCGACGTTCTTTGTTAGAACCCGAGCTCACAAAAGCCGCGCGGCTCTAAGGAATTCCAAAGCGCGTGCCAATCGGCGAACTAAAAAAAGGGCTCGCCAGCCTGGCAAAGAGACACCACCACGTCGATTTTTCAGGGTTGTCGATGAAATGTTTCACGAAGGACCGAATGGGAAAGCTGGGCTAAGGACCGGGCCTATCGGCCCGTACTTTCTCGCAACCTCGCGCTCGGGGTAATCTAAATGCCTAGGCCAAATTGAAGATCGAAGGAGACACGACCGTGGGCAAAACGGCTTTTCCATTAAAAGCGGCTCTCGCGACGGCAATGATTTTTTCCAGCGCGCTGGCGTTCGCGTTGCCGGCTCCTTTACAAGTTCGGCCAGGGAAAGTGATGCCGCCGATTCAATCCGGCATCTCGGTCGGTGGGAAATCAGCTGACGAATTTAGCTTACTCAGCGTGCGCGCCGAGAATACACCGGACGGAAAGAATGAACGTCTCGTGCTCGCCTACGGCGATCGTTTTGGCCAGCCTCACCGTGGTGAGCCCGGATATTTCCACGTAGCCCTCGATCGCGATGCGCGCCGACTCGTGATCGATCTTGCGCAAGTTCGCAAAACGAAGATTGATCCGCAGCAGCTCTCCAAAATCTTGAAGAACTCAAAATTTGTCGCAAGCTCCGAGATGACGATGGATCCGCAAGATGGTTCCACCAACATCACGTTGACGATGAAGCAATCCGTTCAAGTCAAAGTTGCGACCGTTGATGCCGATCAGGGAAGTCTCGTTCTCGAGATCTTGCCGTCGCGCGGAGACCGCAAGTGAAGGTGAACCTCGGTTTTGTCGCGTTGTTCGCGGCTCTCCTGACCTGGGGAGAACCTTCCGAAGCGCGTGTTTTCAACTTTCAATCAGAAACGTTCTCCGCTTATTTTGGCGGAACGTTCGGTAGCTCCCTCGCAGGCGCAAGTGCCTTTCGATCATCAAGCGGGATCGACACGCAGTTTGATAAAACCGTGCAGACCGCCGCGAGTGGCGAAGCGGGTTTGGCCATCGCGCTCTCAAATGTGTCTTTGAGACTGGGAGTTGAGTATTTAATGCCACGCTCGCTTGAGGGCGTGATCGGTACGGACCTTTCGGGAACGAAACTCTTTGATCTGAATTCGGATCTCTCGGCCTGGATTCCGACGGTCTCCTTGGAGATCCAGGCGTACAAAACGTCTTCGTCGCGGGTGCTCTTCGGCGCTGGTTACGGAATCGCATTTGTCGGGATGGATAACGATTATAAGTTCACACCGAGTGGGCAAAGCGCTCTAGGTGTGGGTGATTATAAAGAAAGTTCGAAGACCCAAGCGAACATGGGTCAGATTTACGTAGGATACGAGTTTCACTTTGCCGATGCCGTAACGGCAGTTCTTCATGCGGGTGCCCGCACTTTGAAGGCCTCGGATTTTCGGTCGCTCAAAGAGACGAACGCCATCTCCGGGCAACAAACCGAGAATGGTCAGATCCGCGATATGAACGGGGATTTGAGAAGCGTCGATCTCAGCGGCGCTTTTGTTGGTCTGAATTTTCGATTCTATTTATAATCAACGCCCAGGCGTCGGCGCCAAAGCATCGCTACTCATCGACGTTCAGGCGTTCGCTTCGCTAACGCCGTAAAGCTTGTCGATGACTTCGCGATATTTCTGATCAACAACTTTGCGTTTTACCTTGAGCGACGGCGTGAGCTCGCCCTCTTCGATCGTAAAATCTCTGGGAAGAACCGCAAAATTCTTGATCGATTCGAAGCTCGCCAGGTGCGAGTTCGCTTCCGCTACGGCCCGACGTGCGAGTTCTTTCACTTTTGGATGCTCAACGAGAGAGCCGCGATCTTTGACGTTGATCTCATGTTCACGGGCGAACTCTTCGACGGCGTCCATATTGAGAGTGACTAAAGCCACGATGTATTTCTTTTGATCACCGTGGATATGCACCTGCGAAATGAAGCGGTTGGCTTTGAGCAAGCCTTCAAGCCTTTGCGGCGCCACGTATTTTCCACCAGCCGTTTTCACGAGGTCTTTTTTTCGGTCGGTGATGCGAAGGTAGCCTTCTTCAGAAATCTCGCCGATGTCACCTGTGTGGAACCAACCGTCGGTAAGTACCTTCTCGGTCTCTTCCTGCTTCTTGTAGTAGCCTCTCATCACTTTTTTCGAGTGAACGAGGATCTCTCCATCTTCAGCGATCTTGAAGCGAACGTCGCCGATCGCTTTACCGACGGTGCCGAAGCGGTAATCGAAAGGTGTGTTGACCGCAATCGCTGCCGTCGTCTCCGTGAGTCCGTAACCTTCTAGAATAAGAAGACCCGCCGCGTGGAAGAACTCGGCAATCGACTGGCTGAGAGGAGCTCCGCCGCAAACGGCGAAGCGAAGTTTTCCGCCGAGCTTTTCGTTGATTGTGTTGAAGACGAGGCGACGCGCACCTTGATACTTCAATGCCAGATCGATGGGCACGGCTTGCTTTTCGACTTTGTAGCGACTGATTTCCCGCCCAACCGAAAGCGCCCAATGGAAGACGCGTGCTTTGAGAGGACTGATTTCCGCTTGCGCCAAAATCCCGTTGTAAATCTTCTCGAAAACACGCGGGACCGCGATGATTAAAGTCGGCTTTACGTCGACAAGGTCTTCGCGCAAGCGATCGATGCTTTGCGCGAACGCCATGGTGTAACCGATGAGGACGTGACCCCAAATTTCGATGCGACCCAGTACGTGCGCAAATGGCAAGAACGTCAGGCTTCGATCACGGACGGTAACGCCAAGAAGAGGGAATGCATCGGCGACTTCGCTCAACGCTTGCGTGTGTGTATGCAAGACACCTTTGGGGCGGCCGGTTGTTCCTGACGTGTAGATGATCGTCGCAGGATCATCGAGGGAAAGTTCACGGACGGCGAGTTCATAAAGCGTCGGTGATTTCTTAAGAGCTGCTTCGCCTTTGCTCTGAACATCTTCGAGAGATGAGAAAGGTTCGGTTGGATCCGTGTCTTTGGGGTCTGCCTCGAAGACGATGATCTGTTCAATGTGCTTAAGCGGTTTGAGAATCTCGCTAAGCTTGCGCGCAGTAGCGGGCGACTCGCAGATGAGGATTTTTGCCTCGCTGTCGGCGAGGATGTGGCTGATGTCATCGAGCGTACTGCTCTGATAGATCGGTACGGTGATCGCGCCAAGACCGAGGATTGCGAGATCCGTTGCGGCCCATTCGTAACGCGTGTTTGAGAGGATCGCAACGCGATCCCCTTTGCGCACACCGTGCGTTTGCAATCCCGCCGCGATGGACTCCACCAATTCGCGGTAACCGTTCCAGTCCAACTCCTGCCAACGTCCGGCGCGTTTGAACATGATCGCGGTTCGCTCTTGATGCTTTCTCGCGGTGTCCAAGAACTTATGGCAAATCGTGTCTGACATCTTGGCTCGATCATGCGACAGACGGAGGGAATCTGTCATGACAAATATCTTAGATTGCGACGCGCAGTTCGCTAGCGGTGCCGATCCGAAGCTGGCTCTTAATCGAGATTTTTAGGGAAGAAGGACGGACTTAGCGACCTTTGTTGACCATGGCACGCGGAATGAGCGTGATCTTCTTGCGCTCGTTAGCACCGAGTCGAACGCGGTACTCATCCGAAGCTTTAGTAACAGGATCAATCGCTTTAATGAGGACCTCTTGCTCGGCGCGAATGGCGATGCCGTTGGCAGGGCTGCCGCTTGCGACCGATTTTCCGTCGACAAAGATCTCACCGGCCCCGAGAACGTGGATATCTACGTAAGCCACTTTTTCGGGCACCATTTGGACCGTGATCGTTTTGTTCGAATCGATCTTCAGTCTCTGCTCTACGGTGATGTAGCCGGGCATGCGGACCATTAATCGAATCTCTTTATTCTGTTCGATATCGATAGAGCCTGGCGTGATGTAAACCGGAGCTCCGTCGATGAGGACTTCCGCTCCCGAGGGTGAGCTCGAAATCGCGACGTCGAATTTCGGTGCCTTCGAAGCTGCCGTTGACGTTCCTTGCGGAACGTTCGTCCGAGTCGGATCAATCGGAGAGCTCAAAAAGCCAGCGATCGCGCGAGTGATCGTCTGGGGATTGCTTTGGTAGACGGCAACACTTCCCGCGATCACGCCGACCGCGATTAAGATGATCGGGAGCGATGCGGCCGACATGATGCCGCCTTTTTTCACGCTCACGTGCGAGAACGAGCGAGTGCCGTAGTAGGTTCCGTTTCCGCCGGCGTAAGTTCCGCCGTTCTGAGTTCCCATCGTTCGTTCGCGCTCGCGTTCACGGTAGTTGCTGCGATCAACCGAGAGTGAAACGGTGTTGATCATTGCGGGAGAAGCGACCACTTGGATTCTGTTTTCGCCGGTTGCCGAGATCTTCGGTTCGTTCTTAGAAGAAGGAGCCGGTTCACGCTCGCGAGGAACTGGAGGCGCCGGTTTTTTCGCGGCGGCGCGAGGATCGGGTCGATTGTTGCGACTCGGAACTCCGAAGTCGGCTTCGCCCGATGTGCTTTCGGTCAGTGTCGCGCTGTTCGTAAACGCACCGCCGCGATCACCACGCACGGGAGCTGTCGGCGGTGCAGGGAGCGACATCGTATTCGGAGTCATCTCAAACTTCGCGAAGTCTACCATCTTCTTACGGCTCTCGAGAATCTCGGCCGCAAAGAGTGTTTTGATGAAGACGCTGAAGTCGTGAGGCGAGAAGTCCGGATATTGACGGTTTAAGAAACGGCTGAGTTCACGTTGGAAGGCGGCCGCTGTTTGGTAACGGAGGTTCCGATCTTTCGCGAGCGCTTTGCTCACGATGCGCTCAAGCTCGGGCGGAATGTTCGGATTGATTTTGCGCAAAGATGGGATTTGGCAATCGCGCACTTTGCGGAGCGTGTTGACTTCGTTGTTCGCAACGAACAGGCGATCGTTTGCGAGAAGTTCCCAGAGCACGATTCCGAGCGCGAAGATATCCGTGCGCAGGTCGACGTTTTGTCCTTCGGCCTGCTCGGGGCTCATGTAACCGAATTTACCTTTGAGAGTTCCGGCGCGAGTCGTGTCGAGCTGTGTTTCAGCTTTGGCGATACCGAAGTCAACGACCTTCACTTCGCCTTCGAAGCTCACCATGACGTTTTGCGGGCTCATGTCACGGTGGATGATGTTGAGCGGCTTACCGGTATTCGCGTCGATGCAACGGTGAGCGTGATCGAGACCGGCCGCCACTTCTTTGATGATGTAGAGAACTTGCTCGATAGAGAAGTTAACGCTGCTCTTCTTCATCTTGTTTAGGATCTGGCGAAGGTTGCGACCTTCAACGTAATCCATCGCAAGGTAGAACGCGTTTTTCTCGAAGCCGAACTCATGGATCGAAACGATGTTCGCGTGCGCGAGGTTTACGGCGATCTTCGCTTCGTCCTTGAACATCTCGATGAACTCGTGCTGCTCGGAGAACTGCGGAAGAATCCGTTTGATCGCGATGAACTTCGAAACACCGCTAGCGCCTTGGCTGCGTGCCAAATAGATTTCCGCCATCCCACCGGTCTGGATCTTTTCAAGCAGAATGTATTTGCCGAAAGTTTCAAACGTTTGCAGCACGCTTCAATGCCCCGGTTTCTCAGAGTGCGCGAGGACTTCGCAGCTTCTCTCTTTTACTTTTTCGGTATAGGATTAAAGTTACTTAAGCATTGAATTTTCCGACTGAAGTCTGGGTCGTGTTTCTTAGTGAGACAAGTCGGGAAACTCACGTAGCGAACGTCTAGGTGAATTTGGATTGGAAAGAGTGCGACACGTCGGTGTCGCATGCGTGAACACGCAAAAGACTTCGCTACCGACGACATCAGGAGTGGCTTCGCATGTTGTGGATAGGTTTGACTGGAGGAATCGCGACGGGGAAATCAACGGTAGCCCGGCTACTTCGCGAGCGTGGTTATCCCGTCGTTGATGCGGATCTACTTGCGCGTGAGGTGGTTCAAATCGGGACGCCTGGCCACGCCGATGTTTTGAAACACTTTGGTCCAGCCGCCGTCACAGACACGGGCGAACTGAATCGCGCGAAAATTGCCGAACTTGTTTTCACCGACTCTAAGAAGCGGGAGCAGCTCGAGACACTTCTGCATCCGAGAATTCGCGCGCTGGCGGACGAGCGTCGCGCCGAGCTCGCGAAGGCCGGACACAAAGTTGCGTTCTACGATGTGCCGTTGCTCTTCGAAAAAGACATGAAGCCGCTGTTTGATAAAGTCATTTGCGTTTACTGCCCGCCGGATCTGCAAATGGCTCGATTGATCACGCGTAACGACTTCGACATGGAGACAGCTCAAGAGCGCGTCGATGCGCAGATGCCGATCGACACGAAGGCGAAGCTTGCCGACATCGTACTCAAGAACGAAACGGACGTGTGGGATTTGGGCCGCGCACTCGACCAAGTGCTGGCTCAGTTTCCGAAGCCGGTCGGGAAGTGATGAGTAGCTGAGTAATGAGTTGCGTAGGCACGCGGTAGGTTGTCCTACGAGGGCGTTTCGAATTCGATCCTTACCAAGCCCACGTGCCGCCGGCCACGATTCCCGCCTGGAAGGCCTTTGCGCTCAGCGCCGCGTTGAGTTCGAAGCGAAGGCTCATGGGTTTCGTCACGGAGTATTCGAATCCGGTTCCACCTTGAAGGCGGAAGTTTTCGTAGCGGATGAAAGTTGCGAGTCGATCTTCCGGAATTGTCACGACGCCCAGGCCTGCCTTGAAGTAAGGCCGAAATTCTGTGCGCGCGAGAACCCACCTCTGCGAAATGTGGAGGGCGCCGACTCCGTTCGATAAGAGATCAGCACCAGCTTCGTAGGTTTTTAAGTTCGGAGCGACGAACGAAAAAAGAATCGTTCCCATCGCAGGAGTGTTTGTCTCGTTGCGAGTTTCGCTTGAGGAGGCCACTCCGGCCAGCGCACTTAGTGATTTTCGATAAGCGTAGAAGAAGTCGTTTTGATATTTTACGGTTCGCGCGGAAGCGGGTGGTGCCGGCGCGATATCGACGGTATCGGCAGCCCGGGCGGCTTCTAATTCCGTCGTTTCTCTCGCTGATTCGTCTAAATCACTTTTATTTTCTTCAGTTTCCACGGTCGGCTTTGGTTTGGCGGCCCACGCCTTTGGCGCGATGCTGAAAGAACAAACCAAGACGAAGGTCAAAAAAAGAAGAATGCCTCTCGTGCGCATGTAGAAATTGTACCCGAAGGCTTCCTTATTTTTATAGAATTTTAGCAGAGAGCAAAACCCTCAAGAACCGACCTCTCGCCAATTCATCTCGAGGAGCCGAATCGATGCCATCGCCCTTGTTCCGTCGTTCCCGCGGACCGAAATCTTCCGCGCAAGTTGTGTCTCTTGCTGTTATCACGTCGTTTGCGAAAGTCGCCTCGTTTGCGGCGCTCGTTGCCGTCGCGCCGCGTGCTTTCGCTGCTGAAGGTGACGTCATCGACTTTCAAATCCATCAGCACTACGTCAGTCCTCGCGCCCTGGGAATGGGTAACGCTTTCGTTGGGCTGGCGGATGATTACTCGGCTCTCTTCTACAATCCGGCTGGTCTTGCGCGCCTTGAAGAAGCCGAGGTCAACGCAGGGATCGGCGGGATGGTCGATAGCAAATTGATGAAGCTAAAAAACGACATCGACACGGCTTCGAAATCGACGGGGAGCGGAAACGACATTCAGCCCATGGTCGATCTTCTGAAGGCGAATGTCGGGAATGTTTACGGCGCGCGGGTGACTCTGAACGGAATCTGGGCTCGTCCAAAATGGGCTTTCGCGATTATTCCTGCTGATCTCTCCATGGATATGGCGATCCACCAGGTCGGTGGTTATTCGCTCGATCTCGTTGTTCATCAAGATACGACGATGGCCTACGGGCGCGGTTGGGATGTGAAGTGGTTCGCGCAAGATCGTCTCTCCATGGGTGTGACAGGCAAGGCAATCTACCGTGCCTACGTGAACAAGACTTTGATCGCGGCGGATATTGTCAATGATCCAAGCTTCCTCCGCTTCCAAGATGCGAAGGAAGGCTTCACTTTCGATATCGACTACGGAGTTCTCTACACTCCGAAGATCGCTTCCGACAGCTGGTGGCGCTGGACGCGTCCTTCTTTCGGCGCGACTCTTCGCAACGTTGCTGACTACGGTTTTGTTTCTAACTTCCACCTCTACGATAAGAACACTCAGGATGGTCCGGCTAAGCTAGGTCGTCGTCTCGATCTCGGCTCGGTCTGGGAACTTCCCGATTGGTGGGTTTTCAAAACGCGTTTGCTCGCGGACCTTCGCGATATTGGGCATGAGAACTTCACGTTCCAGAAGGGCTCGCACCTTGGAATGGAATTCAACTGGCGCATGTACAGCATGTGGCGCGGCGGATGGCGCGTGGGCTTGAATCAGGGTTACTTCTCGGCTGGATTCACGGGCCAACTCGGACCGTTCATGCTGGACCTCGCGACCTACGCCGAAGAACTCGGCCCAAGCGATGCTCCCAAATCGAGCCGCCGCTACGTTGCTAAGGCATCACTCGACTTCTAGGAGAAGGCACCGGGAGGTGGTGCGGCACCAAAAGGTGCCTGGCACCTTTGCGGGATGCACCCAGTCAACTTTTCAAATAAAAATGGCGCTCCTTGAAGCGCCGTTTTTATTTACTTCAGACTTCAGACTTCAGACTTCAGACTTCAGACTTCAGACTTCAGACTTCAGACTTCAGACTTCAGACTTCAGACTTCAGACCTCAGACCTCAGACTTCAGACCTTGATGCTCAAGCCAGAGCTTAGCTTCGGGCTGACCTCATGCACTCATGGAGTCAGTAGATCAAGAAGGGCCGTTGCGATCGCGCTCGGGTTGCCGCCGCCAGCCGTGATCGCCGCATCTAGCTTCGAGCACACGTCTTGATCTTTGAACGTGCTACCGGCCGTGCAATAAGCACTCTGTGCCGTCGTCGCGATGTTGCCGATCTCCGTGAGTTGCTGAGGAGTCGCACCGCCGTTCGCGAGGTTGTTGAGCTGAGCCTGAATTGCGCCAGCATCGAAGTTGCCGCTTGCGGGATCAAGGTTTGTTCCGGCTAAGATGCCGCCCCCAGGGTTTGCTACGAAAGTCGCGAGTTTCGCGGTTGTCGCGAGCTGAATCAAACCTTTCACTTCCGAGCGGGTGCAGTTCTCAACCGTGCGGTCAGCCGTGTGGTTCGGCAAGTTCTTCGCGAAGACGAAGTAAGCCATCATCGCGCTGGTGGGCGTCGTGCTTCCGCCCGGATTGTCTTTCAACTTTTGGAAAGCATCCGCAATCCGCTGACCCGTGAAACCCTGGGCGATGAAGTTCGCCGAACAGCGAATGAGGTAAGACTTGCGCGAAGTCAGGCCATCCACCTTTTGTAAGCAGACTTCCGCATCGTTTTCGTTTTGGGCGGAGTCGAGGCACGCAAGGCCTGCCGCAATTTGACGATCTTCCGCTTTCTCACCGCAGCCTGCGAGAAGAAGAAACGCACCTGCCACAAGCGCAGCTTGAGGGACGAGGCGGAGTGAAGGAATGCGTGCTTTGAGAGTCATGGTCGAGAGTCCTTCCTATTTCCAATTTTTCCATATCATCGGCTAATTCCACCGCGCCTTCGAGCGCGTGAGATCAACACCTCTATTGTAGTGCAAAGAATGCTCGCGATGAACTCCTTTAGAGACCTGAATTTCATATGAAAAACAACGACTGCACTCTAACTCAGCTCGATTCCAAGCTAGACGAAAGATGGTATTTCCATGAGGCGTATCAACTTGGGGCGTGCCGATTCCGAGACGTTCTATACGACTCATGGATGGAGTTATTGAATGAGGAAGGACTCGAACAAAAAGATCGCCGCTCTTGCGCTCGTCGCTGCTTTAACAAACGCAGTTGCGATGCCTTTTGCGCAAGCTGGTGAGATCTACGAGTTCTATACCGGAGCTCGTCAACTCGGTATGGGTGGCGCCTACACCGGTGTCGTCAACGACGAGACAGCGCTTCTTACAAACCCAGCGGGGCTAGGAAAAGTCCGCGACGTAATCATCACCGTCGCGGATCCCGAGTTGCACGGAAGCTTCAACAACACCGAGATCACGAAACTCGAAACCTTAACGAAGTCCTTCAACGCAAACGATCTCGTAGGTCTTCTCAAAGAGCATCCAGGCAAGCACTGGCACGCAAAACTTCAGGCGTTTCCCTCAATCGTCGCGCCAAACGTCGGATTCGGAATTCACGCGAAGAGCAGTTACGATGCGTCGGTCAGTGACGATGGCAGCATCTACAGACTCGACTACACGAATGACTACGCTGCGGCCCTCGGCTTTTGCTTTCGCCTCTTCAGCGGCATTCTCAAAGTCGGAGTGACCGGTCGTTACGTCAATCGCGTGGAAGTGCACAAAGACCTTGATCCGAACACTTCCGTCGACATGAACGCGGTAGCGTCCGAAGGAAGTGGATTCGCCGGTGACATCGGAATGATCGCGACGGCGCCGGTTGCTTGGTTGCCCAGCGTCTCGGCCGTTCTGCGTGATGTGGGTGACACGTCTTACACGCTAACGAGCGGCATGTTCTACAAAACTCAATCGCGTCCAGCGGAAACGAAGCAAACCATGGATGCGGGGATCTCGGCGTTTCCGATTCTTTCAAATCAAACGCGCATGACTCTCACGGCCGAAATGCACGACGTCTTCAACGTGAGAGGCGAGTCCGACATGATGAAACGAGTGCATACAGGAATGGAATTGAATTTTCATGACTTCTTTTTCCTTCGCGCCGGAATGAACCAGCGTTATTGGACGGCGGGCGTTGAGCTTGCAACCGAACGCTTTCAGCTACAAGCGGCTTCCTACGGTGAAGAGCTAGGCGATGAAAATGCGAACAAAGAGGATCGACGCTGGGTCGGAAAGATCTCGATTCGTTTTTGAGGAGAGATGCATGAGAGCGAATATGAAAACGAACTGGCTCGAAAACTTCGTATCGTGGTCGGACCGAATGTGGAGACGGTTAGGGACCGGGGCTGCCGCACACCTGCTGAGCCTTCTTCTTTTCACGCCGCTCATTCTCGGTAACTCGGCTGCTGGCTGCGCCAATGCCTTTAGCGAATCTGCAAATAAGAAAACTCCTGAAGCTCTTTTGTATCAAGCGCGCATGCACTTAGATAAGTCCGAGTGGACCGAAGCGATCAACGTGCTCAACACGGTCGCGGCGGCCGAGCAATCATCGCGAGAGTATAAAGTTACAAAAGCTTCGGCTTACGCTGGGCGCTGTGGACTCAATCTCATAAGCCTTGCCGAAGACATCGCAACTCAGTTGGCCGGAACGAAGCTTTACACGCTGTTGATGAACCACATGCGAGAAGTCTCTTCGTATGCCGACTGCACGCAGGCCGAGCACCTTCTCACAAGCATTGCCGCAGGCGAGATGACCTCTGACGACTACGTGTTCTTAGCTTTCGTTTCTTTCGCGAAAATCGGCGCTGTTCTCGAATCTTCAGGTGCTGATAAAAACGGAGACGGTGCCGTCGATTTAGGTCCGGCTCCGGCCGCGTTCAATGCTTGCACGAACGACGCAGACAATATTCTCACGGCGGACGTGCGAGAGCTCGGCGCTAGCTTGTTCATCGCCTACAACGCGATCGTCGACTCCGGTATATCGATCGCCAGTCAGCTGACATCGATCATGAGCGGTGGAAGTGGAATCTGTTCTTCGTTCGACTGTTCGCAGACGAGTCCCTCCGATTTCGATGCAAACGAAGTGGCTGCGCTACGAACTCTCATAAAGACGACCGAAATTGGCTTAAGTACTTGCTCCGGAACGCTGACGACTCCGGCTTGCATATGTCCTCCTTGATGAAGCAGATGGGATAAAGCGGTGAAACCAACCCGTTTTAAAAACAAAATCTGTTTTTGGCTCGCGAAGCTCGCGCTGATCGCCATTCCGTGGACGGCGTCGACTAGCTTTGCCGATCCCTTGCCCATGGGTTGGACAAGCGTTCGCGCACTCGGAATGGGGAACGCCTACGTTTCCGTCGTCGATAACGAAGACTCACTATTCTACAACCCAGCAGGTCTTGCGCGCGTAAGCGGCGTCAACTGGACGGTTTTCGATATTGGCGCGGGACTTAATGGCCCTGAGGCTCTTGAAGCCGCTATGCAGCTTCAAAAAATCAAAGACGAGATGGCATCAACCATCAACAACCTCTACGGAAAAAAAGTCTGGATCGGAGCCGGTGGGAAAACCGCCGTCACCGTGCCGTATTTTGGTGCTGCTGGTTTTGCGACCGGAGAAGCCGGCTACTTCCAACAGAATCCGGCAAATCCACGCCTCAACTTAAATTATTATTTCGACTACGGTGTTGCGTTTGGTTCGGCGATTGATTTTGTACCCGGAATTTTGTCGGTCGGACTCACCGCACGACGTGTGAACCGCACGGGAACAACCAGTATCTTGGGGCCAGGCTCACTAGCGACTCTTGACGGAGCGAGTTTTGAATCGGAGTTGAAGCGTCGGGGCACGGGCTACGGTGTCGACTTCGGCGCAACGCTGCGGATTCCTGGTCCCGTCTCTCCTGCATTCTCTTTTGTTTACAGAAACCTCGGGGACACGGCGTTTTCTCACGATGAAGGTGCAGGAGCTCCGCCGAGCATCAAAGGCGAAATGATCGTGGGTGCGTCGATGCAGATCAGTGGCCCCCTCATCACCATCACGCCAGCATTCGATTATCGCTACATGAACTACGCGAAGGTCGGAACCGGTAAGAACATTAATCTTGGTGTTGAGATCGACCTTCCCCTCATTGACTTGCGCGCTGGGTTGCATCAAGGTTATTACACGCTCGGCGCGGGAGTGAGTTTAGGAATTCTGCGTGCGGACGTAGCCACTTGGGGCGTTGAGCTAGGTGAGTACGCGGGTCAACACGAAGACCGTCGCTACATGGCCCAGATCACGTTTGAGTTAGGTTTTGATCCGGGCCGCTTTGGGTTCGGTTCAAGTTCCAGCTCGGGCGGAGCAAACAAGTCAGGTGAACGCCGCCGTCTCAAGCAACGTCGATAGTGCCTCGTGAAGACAAGTCCGACGTTACAACTTCTCCTCCTGTAAAATCGTCGAGCCTCCGAACTTCAAGGCGGCTTGAGTATGTTGACGCTTCACTCGATCGCGAGCCCTCGCGAGCAGCGCGAAATTTTCAAAAGCTTCGATCCAATGAAAGAAACCTGGGTCGTCTCGGATTTGAAAACGAAGTTAGATCTCAATCGGTCTTTGCTTGAAGGACGTTCTTTCCTGCCGGGCGAAGCCGTTCAGCGTGCAAGTGAGCTCTGGAAGCTCCTTCTTTCACGTTTGCGCCCTGATCTTCAATTCGTCTCTAAAGAGTTCATCGTCACGTTGATCGGCCACAAACTAGCGGCTTCCGAATACGCTTGGGCGAAAGCTCCCGGCGCGGCACAAGCCGCCTATGACTACATGACTCAGCTGATGCCGGTGCTCTCTCACCCAAACGGCGAAGAGATGATGACCGAGTGGTTATCACAGAATCCGGGAAGTGATTCGAGGTGGGGACGATGGTTTCGTCTCTCCGTCGAACTATGGAACGCCTTTCTCGAAGACGGCTTCGTCGCAACTCCGTGGACGAGTGGAGTTCTCTCAAACGAAATCGATCTGAAACACGTTTGGTCTCGTTCGCTGATCGTCGACCTTGGAGCCGATCTCGATCAAGTCGAAGCCGATCTTCTCGTGCAAATGTCCCAGTTCATCGATGTCGCGGTCATTGTTCCCGATCCCTCCTGGGCAAGCGAATACAAAAAATCGCTCTTGGCGTACGAGATCTTCGCCCGCAAGCTCAAAGTAGAAAAGAAGCGAAGCGAACGTGCGCTAGGCGGAGAAGCCCGCACCCCTCAGTACCGCAAGTACACAACGATGATTGCGGAAGTAAAAGACGCCGTGGCCCAAGCGCGCGAATGGTTGGAATCGAGCAAACGAGAATCTGGTAGTGGAGAGTCCGGCGACCTCACGCCGAAGAAGATCGCGATCGCGGCACCCGACATTGAATGTTACTGGCCGGCACTCTCGGGCTACCTTGAGCAAGAAGGGATTCCTTGTCAGAAGGACCACGTTCGCAGGCTCCATTCGTATCCCGATATCGTTCGCTGGCTAGCGTACCTACGTCTGAAAACGGGTGCCTTTGCCGAGGCAGATGTCGAGCTTGCGCTTTTCGATTCGCAAGATGCGACGCCGCGTTTGATCACCTACGAGCGGTTCAAAACTCTCTACTCTAGCCTTTACGGAAGAGAAGACATCGAGCGTTCGAAAGAAGTCGCAACGAAGTTCTCGATTGAACTCAAAACTACGGATGAAGCGAGCCGCGACGATTTTGTCTCGTGGAGCTTGAAACAACTTCCTGAGAAAGTTGAACTTCAGCGGGTAGAGAGCATCTACAAAAAGCTCTTTGCAGAGTGCCCCGAGACGCTGCGGCTTTCTTTACGAAGATGGCTCGCGTATCTCGAGCAACTCGCATCCAAGGTTGAATGCCGAATCAAGGACGGGGACCCCGACGGAATCGCGTGCATCAATTTAAGTTCGGCGGAGAATTCTCCCTCGACCCACATGATCGTCTTGGGCTTGACAGAGTCGGCGCTTAAACCTTCGGGCGGTACGGCGATCCTCTATTCCGACATCATGAGCATCGCCGATGAGTTCGGCTTCCATTTGGCTTCGGAAGATCAATCGTGCTTGGAATTCGAAGCTCGCTGGGTGATCGAAGACGGTGTGCGCGAGCTCCTGCTTTGCGTGCCGGAAACGGACTTTGCTGGTGCAGCCCAAGCTCCGTCGTGGATCTGGGTTCGCGGTGCCCGAGAGGCACAAACGCATCATTTGCTTTCTTTGCCTCGCACGACTCGATGGGATCAGCTGCAAAAGTCTTCTCTCGCCCGAATTGCGAAAGAAAAAGGCTGGCCCGTCAGGCAAGCGGAGTTTCTCGAGCAGGCCTTAAAAGAAGATCTTGGCGAAGCTGCGCTTGATCCCTTTGGCGGTGGCTTGATCCAAACGCTTTCTCCATCGGCGATCGAGGATTATCTCGATTGTCCTTTCATCTTTGCGGCGAAGCGGATCTTCATGCTGTCGGACGTAGCGGAACTCGATTTAGAAGTCGATGCCAGCCGCCGCGGAAGCTTGATGCACAAACTTTTTGAGATTCTCACGACCGAGCCGGTTCGCGTGGATCTCTCGGATGATGAGATCGGTCTAGCGGTTGAAAAAGCCCGCGAGCTCAGCCGACTGGAACTCGCCGATGAGCGACTATGGCTTTCCTTGAAAGCCCGGCACGTCGATCTGGCGAAGAGATTCTTGTCGTTTGAGGCCGATCTTCGTCGCAACTTCCCTCAAACGAAGACGGTCGGCCGCGAAGCGGATTTAGCAGGCTACATCAACGTCGAAACTGGCGAGCTGCTGCGGGATCCTGAACCGCACCATGAGACAATGCGATTCGTGGGTCGTATCGATCGGATCGATACTGACGACGAAGGTCATCTTGCGATCTATGACTATAAATCTTCAGCGGCAAGTGTTTCGCAGTATGGATCTTGGCTAAAGAACAACAACATTCAGCTTCTTTTGTACGCAATGGCGGTGGAGAAGGGACTCACTATTCTCAAACCGAATCCCGTCGCCGCCGCTCTTTACTATGTATCCAAACCTTTGATGCGCGATCACGGTTATAAGGTCGAAGATCTCTCGCAAGGGCTCTACGATACCGCCAACAAGAGATTGCGAAATCGACTTACGCAAGCAGAGAAGGAAAATCTCTTTGCGCAAGGAACCGAAGTTACTAAACACGCAATCGACGGCATTCGTGAAGGCCGCTTTCGTCCTGAACCTCGCGATCCGCAAAGCTGCAAAGACTGTCAATGGAGTCCGGTGTGTCGAGCGCCTCATCTGAACACGTAAAAGCACACGAAATCGTTCGCGCCGGCGCGGGAGCAGGGAAGACCTACACCCTTACGCACAAGGTGATGGACCTCGCTGATGAACATCTGCGTGTGAACGGAAAGTTTCCGCGGTTGGTCGTCACGACATTCACGCGAAAAGCGACGCAAGAGCTGCGCGAGCGTCTAATGCTCCTCGCTCTTGAAGAGAAGCCTCATCTCATTGACTTCGTAAATTCTCGGGCGCATCTCGTCGTTTCCACAATTCACGGCGTGATGGATCTTTATCTCAAACGCTACGGCGCCAATATCTGTATCGATCCAGGTTACAAAGTGATCGGCTCGGCCGAAGCCGGCAAGATGGCGCGGCAAACGTTGCGTGAGATTCTCTTCACGGACCCCCAATCTGGAGAACGAGGACCCGGAGATCTTCTTGAAACTTACCAATTCAACCGACTTGTTCTCATCGTGCGGCATCTGGATGAGATGCTCGCCCGCAATCCGAAAGGTCACCCATTCACCGTAAAAGATTTCGAAGCGATCTTCCGCCGTCGAGCTGATGAATCGGCAAAGCTCCTTCGTGAAGCGGCGATGAGGATCAAAGAAGAAACCACCAAAGCCCAATGGGTGGAAATGGCGGACGGTTATCTAGCCTTGGCTGATTGCCTCAAAGGGAACTGGACGGAAGTTCGCAATAAGTTCCTTCTTCTTCGAGACGCGCTCAAGACGGCACGTCGGAGCCCGAAAGGGCCACAGCCGGTCTCGGAAAGCACGATCGAGTTTGCAAAAGAAGCGCGCGAATATGCCGATGATTTTCTTGAGCCTGTTTATGACCCCGAGGCGTGGAAAGTTTTTGCCGAGCGCTACGAAGTGATCGATGAAATTGGAAAACGCTTTTCGCAAGAGTTCCGAAAACGAAAGTTGGCTGAAGGCTTTCTCGAAATCAGCGATCTTGAACACCTTGCGATGGACTGCATTCGTGCGCATCCGCAGACGGCCGAGGCTTTTTGGCAAGAGTGGGATCATTGGCTTATCGACGAATATCAAGATACGTCGCCTTTTCAAGTTGAACTCCTTCGTCATCTCTCGGGTGAGCGACCCAACTTCGTCGTGGGAGATCCCCAGCAATCGATCTATCTCTTTCGCGGAGCTCGTTCCGAAGTTTTCGGTGAGAAAGAAAACGAAATTCTCCAAGGAGGCGGACAGCAGCGTCTACTCAGCGTGAATCGACGCTCGCGTCCCGAACTATTGTTGTTCTTCAACGATTTCTTCTCGCGATTTGATCCGCCGTTTCAGCCGATGCAACCCTTCTTCAAAGAAGGTGAAACACTTGATCCAAAGCGAGTCGTTGCAAAAGTTTTCTTGGCTCATGATTCAGCTCCGGAAGAAGAAGCCGTTGAAATAGAGGCTTCTTCCGAGATTGTAGAAGCCGAAACGAAGAGCTTAGAAGAAGCTCCGCAAGAGATCCGCGCCATCATTTGCCATGTGCAGGAGATCTTGGACAAGGGTGGGAAGCCCGAAGACATCTGCGTTCTTGGGCGCACCAATCGTGTTCTCATGGAAGTTGCGTTGTGGTTGAGTCGCTACCGATTACCCACGCACGTTCATGCGGCCTCCGGATTTTACGACCGGCGTGAAATTCGCGATGCGCTGGCACTTTTGAAGTTTCTTGTGAATCCACACGACAATGGAAATCTAGTCGAGCTTCTACGCTCACCTTGGTTCCGCGTTCCTGATCGTGCTCTTGCGCCGATTACAAGAGAGCGCCCCGAGTCTCTTTGGGAAACTTTGCTCGAGCAGCGCTCAATGGCAGATGAGCTGAGGCCAATTGCACGTCTTCAGGAAATGATTCAGCAAACATTGAAAGACGGACTTTCCGAAACTTTCAAACGTGGCCTTATCGATTCGGGATTCATCGACCTTTCACACACGCACGACGTAAGCGGGCGGCGTGAATCAAACGTCTGGAAGCTTCTTGCAAGACTCCAGCAAGAAGAATGTAAGCCTGGATTTAATCCCTTGGTTTTCATCGCGGGAAGTGTGAGCGATCTCCGAACTGAAGAAGGCAATGCCGAAGGTGATGCGGTTGCGGCGGTGGAGCCCGATCGGATCAACCTCATGACCGTGCATGCTTCTAAGGGTCTTGAGTTCAAACACGTCATCTTGTCGAAGATGGATCAAAAGCCTCGCCTCACTTTGAGCGAAGAGTTCACTTACGACGAAGATGAAGGCCGCTGGGCCGTTCGTGTACCTTACGGTGAAAACCGCGATATGACCGGAAGCTTGCCAGAATCTGCGTGGCTTGAGCGGTTCCGCGCCCAGGAGCAAGAAGAACACGCACGCGTTCTCTACGTCGCACTCACGCGCGCATCGGAAAGTGTGTTCTTAAGCTGGACGCAGCCGGCGCAGAAAAAGTCGTGGGCCGAAAGTGTCCATTTGGATTTAGCGCCGGGCCTCCACGAAGGTGAGTCCTACTCGTACGTCGTTGATCAAAGCGATCCGCATCCTAAAGTAAGCGATTGGATTGAAGAAGAAGCCATCGAACCAAGAGAGAAGTGGCTTGTTGTTCCGCACTCAGTTCAAGGACCTCTCGAAATTCCTGTCGGTGGAGAAAACCAGAAAGCACTTTCGGTCACGCAGATCCTCGATCGAAAAGCGGGCTTGCATTTTGGTCCTGCGACGGACGCGCAAGTTTCTCGACTCCTCAAACTTGCCTCTCATGGCACGGCCGTTCACCGACTGATGGAGATGCTGAAATACCCTGCGTCTCGCGATCACATGGAGAAGTTAGTGCGCAAGTGGTTTCCGCGTCAGGAAGAAGACGTGTTGGCCGCTATTCAGTTCGTGCGTCGCTGTACGGAGCCGCCGTTAGTTGAAGTCATTAAAAACGGTGAAGTCGAGTGGGGTTTTTCGTTTGTTGAAGACGGTGTGCTCATCGAAGGACAAATCGATCTTTGGGGTCGCGACGATGAAGGCGATGCTTGGATCATCGATTACAAAACCGGGAATCCGGAACTCAAGTTCAAAGCCTTCGATCAGATGTCGCTCTATGGTTTAGCTTTGAGAAAATCCGGTGCCCTAAGCGAGAACGAAACGCTCCGCATGGCGGCGGTTTATCCGTTTGCGCAAGAGGTCTATATCGAAGACGAAGCGCCACTCGAAAAGGTTCGTAAGATGCTGGGTCTTGATTAAAGAGGTGTGGGCCGATGGCCTGCACCGAAATTGCATTTTATCTCTTGGGTAGCGCCTTAAGGCGGAGATTCAAAATCAGGAGATTTAATGCGCTTCTGGAGACGGGCAACCGTCACTCTTTTAGCCAGTGTTCACCTATTTGCGGCATCCGCTGCCAATGCCGACGCACGTTGCGTTTGGAAGCCTGAAGAAGAAGCTCCGTCTCCCGCTTGCGCACGTGAGTTTGAACGTGCCTGTCAGGCTAAGAAATCTTATCTCACAAAAGAGTACCGCAATCGCACGGGTCTTGATGAATCGCTTAAGCGAGCGATCTCTTCGAAACGGCGGATCATCGTGATTGGAGAGTCGCACGGGGAACGTTCGGAGAAGTTTTTCCGCTGGGTCTTCGAGGATCTTAAAAAGAACGCCCCTCAATTCAACTGTGTCATGGTCGAACAGCCGAAAGCTCAGTATCAAACGATTCTTGATGCCTGTAACGCGGGTGGAACGTGCAACAAGAAGAAGCTTCCTGAATTTTCCGGCGTGAAGCCAGCGCTCGAGCTTGGCTATAAAGTCCTCGCGGTTGATGCGGTCCCTGATTTCATGTCATCTGCTTTCTTAGATGACGTAGCTAAGAGAAACGTTCACATGGCCAATGAAACGGCCGGCGCTTTAAAGTCGGGAGTTTGTGAATCGGCTGTTCTGATTATCGGCGCGAATCACGGCCACAACGATCACGGGTTTGCTTCGGTTCCGGAACTCCTCGATAAAAAGGGATTCAAGCAATACCGAATGCAATTGATCTCGCCCGGATTTACAAAGTTCGGCCGTCTCGATCCCTCGTGGATTTGGCAGACACCCAAAGGTGAATCGCTTTGCAGCGAAATCCCGGGCCTCTTAGGTGAGAATTTCGCGATTAAGAAAGCATCGGGAAGCGGAAAAGTTCCTGCGTATCTCGGCTCATATTCAAATCCAGGAACGGATGAAAAAGAATTTTCTGGAACGTGGGCCGATTATCACGAGTCGATCATTCTCGGCTGCGCTGACCCACTTGAGAAAACCTGTGATGTCTACCGCGCGGAAGAGTGGAGTTTAACTCAGCCGACTTATCTTCCGTCTCGTTGAAACGATGACAGCTCTGGTTAGTCGAAATCACCGAAATCATCGTCTTGATCGAAGTAGCTGAGGTTGATGACCTTTACGCCACCAAGCCCTGCGGCAACGACGAGCGTTTTGCTATCACTTAGTACAAAGTTCGTAGAAATTCTCGAACCAAAGTTCAAAGCACCGAGCTTTGTGAGCGCTGCCTGCCGGCAGGAGCCGTTTGCAACGCCTCCTTTTTTGATTTCGTAGACGTAGACGCCAGCTTCGCCGTTTGAAGTGAAAACATATTTCGAGTTTGCGGTTACGGCATTTGTAACTGTCTGTGATGCAAGAAGGCCATTCAGCGTTACGGCAGGAATCGAGCCCAGGACCGTTCCGCTACCTTGGCAGAGGATTTTGAAACCACTTTCACCGAGCGAAGTTAATACGGAAGTCTTACCGCTTTCGATGGTTGCTTTCGATTCCGCTGTTGTGCCGCCGCCTGTAGCGTATGTCGCGAGTGTTGCGCCATTGGGCGAAAGTTTGATGAGGCTTCCGCTTGCGTTTCCGCTCAAGACGAAAAGTTCAGACTCTGTTTTTGAAAAGCTCAGCGCCCGTGCATCCGCGACACTTGTCGAATTCATCGGTGCGAGCGTTGAGCGAGAAAAAGTTTCGACCCCGCCCGTGTTACCGCTTAACGCATAGATAGTTGAGTCTGTGACAATAACGTCTGTTCCGGCGTAGCTACCGAGCACACGTGAAGTTTTCGTTTCTGCTTTGATTTTTCCGCTGTCGAGATCAAAGCGAACCAAAATTGCGGAGCCACCGTTAGCGCTAGTGGCGCCCACGGCAAAGAGCTGAGTTCCGTAGACATAGACTCCGTTGATATCTGTGTCGGCTAACACGACTTCTGAAACCAAAACCGGTTTTGCGGGATTCGAAGTATCGATGACCTGAATGGCTCCCGCTTGGACTTCGCCAGCATAGTTATAGGCGACGTAAATGCGCGAGCCGTCTCGATGAAGGTCGTTGGCTTGAAGTGTTCGGCCGCCCGAGACCGGAGACGCAATCTCCGCGTAGAGACGGAACTTTGTGTCCGTTGCGACTTTCTCCGAAGAAAGGGCGTCGGTTGTTAGGCCGAGATCGCGGCCTTCCTCATTCAAATTTCCTTTTGCGCAAGCGATGAGCCCTAAGCAACCAAGAACTGCTATCGTATATCGAGTTGTTGACGCCATCTTTCGCCCCGCTTTCTGAAGACAGGATCGGCGATCAGGGTAAGAACTTCGCGAGACGATATCGTCACGGCAAGAATGAGTCGATAGGTGGGCCCTAAACCTACGCTGGGATCGTAGATCTAGAAATTGGAATGAGAGTGTCTCGTCCGGGGACGGTCAGATCATTGAACCGGCGCGAATTTGATCGTGCGTGTTCCCAAAGGACCCGTGACGGTGAGAGTCGATTCCTGCGTTTCGATCGCGGTTGTCGGCACAGGGAACGAGAGATAGTAAGGCGTGTTCCAGCGCGTGTGATAGGGGAATAAAACCTGCAGTTCCGCTAGGAGTGTGCGTGTGCGTTTGATCTTTGCTTGGTAGCGACGGCCACCCGCTTCGAGGTAGATGCGCCAGATAGAATTGAGATCCGTGAGATTGTCGTTTCGGCGCTCGGGCGTGAAGAAGCTCATGAAGACGACGATTTCAGCTGCGGCTTCTTTGTTCGACTTCTCCAACTCAAGTTGGCGTTTCTCACTGTCCCATTGATAGTAAGAGCCTTGTCTCTCCAAAAGGGCGTTTCGGATGTTTGAGTTCAGGATCGTCGCTTTGAATTCGAAATTGTTATAAAAACCTGCGTATTCGGAATCACCAGCGGAGTAGCGTTCAATGCGCGCAACGTGCGACTTCTCGGGATCAGGTTTGGTGGCATCCGAAGGCTGCGCAACTTCGCTCATCGGCGGATTCGTTGAACAAGCCGTGAGGCAGGCGATGAGGAGGGTCAGTGTTGCGAATGCATAGGTAGAAACGGAAGACATCGGTTCACTTTCTCACGGAGCTGTCGATCGCGCCTTGCCCCGTGTTTTCACTGAATAGCGTCACTGAATAGTGTCACTGAGAAACGCATCGAGCTCTTGAATCGCCTGAAGCCGATCCAAGTCATTGTAGACCTCGTGGCAGCTATCTTCGTAAACGGTGAGCTTTTTCTTCGCGGATCCAACGGCTGCGTAAAACTCTTTGATTGCCGGTAAATTCACGATGCGCTCTTGGCCACCGGCTTGGATGATAACAGGAAGTTGAATCTTTGCAGCCTTTTGCTTTGCCAGCTCAATGTTAGCGATCATGCCCAGGTACACGGCAGGCGAAATCTTGTCGTGACGGAGAGGATCCTGTGCGTACGTTTTCAGGTGCTCAGGATCGCGGGTAAGATCTTCGTACTTCAGCTCATTAAAAAGTGTCACGGTCGGCAGCACGCGGTGAAGAACGCGCGCGGCAAAATCTTTTATCGGTGGCACCGCAATCGTGAATCCAAGAAGGGGAGAGCTGAGCGCCAATGCCTTCGGGGTCGGCACGCTTTTGTCTTCATCGAGAATATGGCGAAGCGTGATGAGCCCGCCCATAGAATGGCCAAGAAGCGCGAACTTTTCGCCGAGTCGTCCGTTCTCGCGAAGGAACTTCAGATAGTGGCCGAGATCAAGCGAGTAGAAGTGGAAGTCTTCAACGAAACCGCGTTTACCTTCCGATCGGCCGTGACCGCGGAGGTCCCACGCGCAAACATTCCATCCAAGTTGAGCGAGGTTTTCGGCGGTCTTCACGTAACACTCGGAATGCTCACCGATCCCATGTGTTATGACCAAGGTCGCGCCTCCGGTCTTAGCGTTCTTTTGCGGAGCAAGCCAAGCCTGATGGAAGAGCTCTGTGCCCTTGTGGCCGGTGAAGTGACCTTCTCTGCGTTCAACGTTTTTGGAGGAGGCGTCGGATGGCTTCATGTCGGCCTGATTTTCCGTCGGAAAAACAAAACCCGTCAAGCGGCATTGTCGCCGGCGGTGGGATCGCATACGATGATGGGTGCATGCACCCTATGAAGTTCGTCACCATCGCACGCTTTGTCTCGAAGAAATTAAGCTTTCCGCTAGTGAGGGTAGGGGCGCTTTTGCTCGTCTCGATAGCGGCATCGAGCGCTTTCGCGCAATCGGGAGAATCCCGACCCAATGACTTCAGTCTCTTTCTTGGTTACATGCTTCCCAACCAAATCGAGGGCGTTACCGAAATCTTGCCGGTCGGGGGCGGGCGTTACTCGCTTAATTACGGATTTGGCGGTTTTGAATTTGAAGCGGCCAACTCGAAGGGTAGTGGAGTCGACTTCACGACTTTGAGTGTGCGCTACCGCGCAGATATTCCCGTGGCTGAGGGCGTTTCAGCCCTCGGTTACGGTGGCATGGATCTGAATTGGTTTCTTCCGAACGGCGCTACTTCACGGCAAACGGAAACGGGGTTGCATGGAGGCGTCGCGGGACTTCTCTATATCACCGACGCTTTGTGGTTGCGCGCTGACCTCAAGCTCACCGCGAATCCGGGAACAGCACTTCACTTGCTTTTCGGCGTCATGTTCCGACCCGGACTCAGCGGTCAATAAAAGAAGTTTAACTTAATCGCCCGTATCTTCGGCGCCGTCGAAATATTCGGCGTTAAAGATGGTGTCGGGAATGAGCGAGAGCGTGCTTGCGGCTGTCGCCATCTGGTCGCGACGGGCGGCGTTCCAATTTGCTGGTGCCCACATTCTTCCGGCGTTGAACATCTTGCGCGATTTCGAGTAGATGATGCCGCAGTCTTTTTTGTACGGCATATCCGGGCAGTCGTCTTCTTTCTTGGAGAAGATCGCGTATCGATAATCGAAGCCAGCGGTTGCGGGGTCTTTTAATCCTTGCGCTGAGAAGTACTTGAAGCCGATCACGTTTGGATTGTGGGTCGAGTACTCTTTACCGTTTTTGTCGATGAACGACATGAAAACGACGGCGTGTCCGTTTCCTTTGTGACGATTGAAGTTGATGAAGGCTCCGGGACGGAGCTTTTCGAACGGCGTGAGTTCGCCGAGACCGAAACGTGCGAGAGCGTCACCCGTGCCGGCCGCATCGAACTTTGAATTTACCCAGATGTGGCCGCGAATGTCGCGGACCGAAAGACCTTTCCAGCTCTTGAGCGGAAGGAAATCCCAGATTTTCTTGTTGCCGGTTTCTTTCTCGTAGATCTGCATTGCAACGATCATGACTTCGAGAACGGCGGCGACGCACATGGTTTTGGTGCCCATGGTGGATTTGAGAACGCCGTGGGTTCCGTAGAGCAGATCGTGCGTGTATACGGCGTTGACGTCGTAACCGCCGAAGCGATGTTTGTCGTAGAGATACGCCACCGCCTTGAGGATGTATTTGTCGAAATAGGCGGGAGCAGACGTTTCCTTCATCGGCATACGGAGTGGGGACTCGGGATTGGGCAGAACGGCCGGTGCCTGCTGCACCTGGAGTTCGACGGCGGACTCAGGCGATGTGGGAGCGGGTCCGCAGCCAGAGAGTCCCGCGAGTGTCGCCATCACGACGACGGCGACGCGACTGATTCGCGCCGCGGTCATGAACGTGTTGCAGAAAGCGGCCATGCTTTCCTCCTTCGATGAATGTCGGGGCGGTGATGCTTAATTGTAATGCTAGATCGGATGGGGGTGGCTTGAACTTGACGTCTAGTCCAGCCCAAACTGGTCTACCTGATTGCGTGCGAAGATATGGGAGTTACCTAGGTAGAAGTAGAGGAAGCTGGTCAGAATCTTGCTCTCTGCCTCCCTGATGAATCGCAGTTGTCCCTATTGTGGAGCAGAGAAAACGACGGAGTCCGGCGTCCGGAATTACGTCCGAGATGGTCGTTATCGGCGCGTCTCCGATGGACAGTGGGTAAGTCGTTTTCGATGTAAGAAGTGTGGGAAGTGCTTCTCTACAGCGACGTTTTCGACTTGCTATGAACAAAAGAAGCGGCAACTCAATCGGCGGATCGAACTCGACTTTGTAGAGGGCTGTTCCTTGAGATCGATGGCGCGAAAGCATCGCGTTCACCGAAAAACCATCAAACGCAAACTAATGTTTCTTGGTTTAGAGGCTGAGCGCGAATTGCAATCGATGAATGAAAAGCTTCCTAAAGTTGGATCGGTGCAATTTGACGATTTAGAAACTGTCGAAGCGACGAAATTTAAAGCCGTCTCGATTCCGATCGCAGTCGAAACCGGCACTCGGCGCATTCTCGATTTTGATATTGCTCAGATGCCGGCAAACGGTCCGCTTGCAAAAATTGCGAGAGAAAAGTTTGGTCCGCGGAAGGATAAAAGATCCGAGGCGCGTCGAAAACTATTTGAGAGGATAGAACCAATCTTGCTTGCCAACGCGGAAATTATTTCTGATGAAAATCCGCATTACATTCGCGATATCGCGCGCCACTTTCCACAAGCTAAACATATTCGGACGAAAGGTCGACGGCCTCGAGACTATGGTTTGGGAGAGTTGAAGAGAGGTTTCGATCCCATGTTTTCTTTGAATCACACATTTGCGATGCTCCGAGATCGAATCAAGCGTCTCGCGCGAAAAACGTGGTGCATATCAAAGAAGAAAGAGTACCTCGCACTCCATTTAGCAATCTATGTGGTTCATCACAACCGCTCGTTACCGGCATTGCAGAAGCACTTTCGAAAATCGAAAAAGTAAAGATTGGAACGGTCCGACAGAGAGTCCGGTTTGGGTCGTGTTCTGAGTGGGAGTCGCCTCCGTTCAAAACACCAGCCAGCCACGATGGTCAGATTTAAAAACGCAATCAGGTAGTCCACTTTGGGATGATTGTGTCGCGCGCAACCCCCGCCAGTCCCCCAAAATCCAAGTTGAAGTGGATCCCGCGCGATTCTTTCCGCGCGAGCGCGCACTTCACCGTGAGGTCCGCGACGAGCGCGATGTTCCTGAGCTCGATAATGTCCGGGTGGAGCTTGAGCCCGCCGTAATAATCGGCAACCTCGCTCATGATCGTGTTCAGCCGCGCGTGGGCGCGCTCGAGCCTGCGGTTGGAGCGCACGATGCCGACGTAGTTCCACATCAGTCGGCGGATCTCCTCCCACACGTGCGAGATGACGATCATCTCGTCTTCGTCGCGCTCCTCCGATGCACTCCATGAACTCGCGCGCGCCTCGGGAGCCGAAAACTCATCAAACCGCGCAAGCGTAAACTGAGCCGCGTTGTGCGAAAACACCAAGCACTCAAGAAGCGAATTGCTCGCTAGACGATTTGCGCCATGTAGGCCCGTGCACGCCGTTTCGCCCGCCGCGAGCAAGCCCGCAACGTCCGTACAGCCATTCACATCCGCCACGACTCCGCCGCAAAGATAGTGCGCAGCCGGAACCACCGGAATCGGCTGTTTCGTCATGTCGATCCCGTAGCTTAAACAAGTTTTGTAGATCACCGGGAAGCGCTCACGCAAGTACTCGGCCGGCTTGTGACTGATGTCGAGGAAGACGCACGAAGCTCCAGATCGCTTCATCTCCGCATCGATGGAGCGAGCCACGATATCGCGAGGAGCAAGGGCTCCCATCGGATGATACTTCTTCGCGAACGCAACACCCTCCGCGTTCAAAAGCTCGCCGCCTTCGCCGCGAATCGCTTCCGTGATCAAAAAGTTCCGCGCGCTCGGATGGTATAAACAAGTCGGGTGGAATTGCATGAACTCCAGGTTCGCGACCCGCGCACCCGCGCGGTAAGCCATGGCGATACCATCGCCCGTCGCGCCACTCCAGTTCGACGTGTAAAGATAAGTTTTCCCGGCACCACCGGTGGCGAGCATGACGAAACGGGCGAAGTAATCCACCGTTACGTTTTCGTTGCGATCATAAACGTGCGCCCCGATACAACGAGCCGGCTTGATCGAGAAAGGCTCAAAGTCGCGATCGAGGATTAAATCGATCGCAAAATGATTCTCTTTAAACTCGATGTTCGGGTGCGCCATCGCGCGTGTCAGAAGTTGTTTATGTATCTCGGCGCCCGTGTGGTCCTGAACGTGGAGAATCCTTCGGTGGCTGTGACCTCCCTCACGCGTAAGGTCGAGGGTGCGTCCACTCGTGTCTTTCACGTCGAAGTTCACGCCCCAAGCGATGAGATCTTGAATCCGATCGGGAGCCGACTCGACAACCGCTCGAACCACGTCCTCGTGACAGAGACCCGCGCCTGCCGTCAGCGTGTCTGAAATATGATTTTCAAAGCTATCGTCGGGCGACATGACCGCAGCGATTCCGCCTTGGGCCATCGAGCTGTTTGTCTGGGGAGCCGAGGTCTTCGATAAGATGACGACCCGCCCCCGATCCGCCACTTTCAGCGCAAAGGATAAGCCAGCAAGACCAGAACCGATCACCAGGAATTCACAACTCTCGAGTGTGTCGCGCATAAGAGGCGCGAGAATAACCAAACTCCCTACCAACGTCGAGAGATTCCCGAAAGCAAAAGGGAACCACACGCAAGAGAAGCCGACTTTGGTCGAACTTCTCTTCAACTTGGGCTTTCCTCGAGGCTCTCGGCTTGCGTCGGGGAGAGGCATAAAAGTAGAATGAAATTCGGGGTTTATTCTCAGCCAAGCCAGTGCATTCGCAAGCCGGTTACCAGGGTCGTCAAGACGATGACCTCGGCGATCGTCAAATTTCTTATCCGCGGCGAGTTCACGTTTGGCTAGCGAGTTTGTTTTCGACGCGCACTTGCGACGTCACCAAGGATGGGGACCTTATGCGTATTCAGTGGAAAATCACGCTGCTCGTTTTCCTAGTGCTAGTGGGATCAGTTGCCGCAGTCGTCTGGAAGACGCGTGGTCTTCTCCTCAAAGATAAACTTGGTTTCATGGCCGACTCTTCCATGAAGCAGATTGCACCTCTCAAGCGACTCGTTCAAGAGAGACTCGATGAGCAGAAGACTAAACTCGTTCGCTACGCCGCTGGCCGAATGTCGCAAGGACCTCAAGCGCGGGCGCGTGGGGTTTCGGGTTTCGATGTGATCGGATTGGTTCAACCCGGAGCGGGCGGCCAATGGGCTCCTCAGTGGATCGAACGCAATCCCGGCACGAAAGCCGAGCAGTGGCCCCAAGGTCACGAAACCGTTTTGATCAAGAGTCTTCCGTACGCGCGAGTGAAGGACGGCGAAATGATCTGGGTTCGCGTGAGCGATCCTCAAGCTCTCCCGGTTTACGCAATGATGATTTCTGTCGAAATTCAAAATGCGATTCCGCAAGGTGCTCCCGGTGCTCCGGCGGATCCAACCTTGCCTGATGGAACCGATTACGCTGCTGCTCCTTCCGGAACCGGAAAGAAAGCCATCGTCGTGGGTTTCGCTACGGGTAATCCGCTTGCCGACGTAACGGAAGATTACATCGGCTCGGTCAACACCGTTTACCTGGTCGATGAGCGCGGTTACATCGCGTCCCACGTCAACAAAGCTTATTTAGGCGCCCTGTTCACCGAAGATCCGATCGTTTCCGAGATCGTAAAGGCTAAAAAAGCGGCGGCGAGCGGAAACTACGACGACATCGAACGCCAGCCTGTCATGGGCCACTACGAAAAAGTTGATCGCACGAACCTCTACGCGGTGATCACTTCGCCCCTTTCGACCGCACAGGACCTCGTGAATAACCACGTGAGCACTGCGCTTTCAACCGGTGCGGCGGTTGGACTCTTCGGTTTGATCCTCGCTTTCCTCTTGGGGCGAAGTATTGCCCAACCTATTGAAGATGCCTCGGCGGCAATTCGCGCAATCAACCGCGGTGAACCTCACGGCTTCCGTCCGCTCGATACAAAAGATGAGATCGGCACCCTCACTCGTCTGCTTGCGGAAAGCAGTCCCGCAGCTCTGGCTTCGAAAGCTTCCTGGAATCTCTCGTCCGGCTCGAAGGGGGATTCATCGACAACGGCTAAAGGCGGAGTCCGCGAAGACACTCTGACAGAGACAAGCTCTACCGGAACGAAGGCGGGTACGGAGACAGGTCTTCATGCAAAACTCGCAAACGAGCGCAAAGCGGTTTACGACCTTTTCAAAGAAGGTTTCACAAACGCGATGAAAGAGCCGCTTCTCGCCATCCTCGGTCATGCGCAGCTGACAAAGACCAAAGCGGAAGAAACCGAAATTCGCAATCACGCCGAGAGCATCGAAAGAGAAGCTCGCCGCGCCAAAGAAGTGCTCGAGCGCCTTCATGCTTGGGCCGGTAGCGCTGAGGAAGTCGGTCCAACCGAAACGATGGATCTTCGCACCACGGTCATCCAAGTGTTTGAAAAGAACGCGTCGGCACTCAAGACCGAGCAGATCGACGTGGTTCTCGATCTTCATCAGGTTCCACTGGTCCATGGCTCCTCTGGACAAATCGAAAAAGCGCTCACGCACGTCATCGACAACGCCCGTGAAGCCTTGAAGGTGCGTCCGCAAAAGCAAATCAAAGTCCAACTCGATTACTTGAGCGACAGCATCTATTTAAGTGTTGGCGACACGGGCGTTGGCATGAGTCGAGATGTGAAAGAGAAGGCGTTTGATCCCTTCTTCCGGGGTTTCCAATCGACGAAAGGGATGGGACTCGGTCTTGCTTTCGTTCAATCTGCACTTGATCGCATCGGCGCTCACTGCGATATCGAAACGGTTCCCGGTGAAGGGGCTACTTTCACCATGAAATTCCCGGTCTCCACCGAGGAGAAGCAAGCATTCCGGCAGCAAGAAGTCGGAGCTCTCGCCAGCTCGATCAGCGAAGCTTTCGCCACCCCGCCGCCACCGAGAGATGAAAATGCAAACGAGCCGACAAAGACCGTTTCGGTTCTTGCAGATTTCGAACCCGCGCAAGGATCGGAGGATATCTTGAAGCCCGAACCGAAACTCGACGCCAAACCAGAAGCCAAGGCTGAAAACAAAACGGCGGAGAAAGCGGTCACAACTGATAAACCGACGATCGCGGTTCCACCGAGCTTGCCTCCGAATCCTCTCCAAATCGCTTTGCAAAAAGCACTCGGCAAGATCAAAGAAAAACCCGCGGCCACCGCGACGCCCAGCCAAGCCCAGACCGCTGCGCAAGCGAGCGCAAAAGATGCGGCAGTGAAGTCTTCGGCTGATCAAGAGATGCCAAAGCAGGCGGAATCGAAACCCTTCAGTTTCGAAGATGATGACGATGATGACTCCGAGGCGTTTGCAAACATGAGCCTCAAGGAGGCTTTTGGTTCCGCAAAGTCGCCGGGAGCTCCTGGTGTAGCGACTTCCTCGAGCCAAGCCGCAACTTCTGCCGTAGCCTCGGCTTCGGGTGGAGTTGACGTCGTGGCTAACGCCGGAGCGACTAAGCCCTTTGAAGTGAAGATCCGTCGTCCGAAGGCGAGAGGTTAAATAGAACGTGGATATTACCCAGCGTCGTAAAGAGTTCACCGTTTTCTTGATTGATCGAGATCTCTCATCGATCAAGCCTGTCATGGATTCCATCCAATCGATGGGCTATGAAGACACGCGTTTTTATCCGACGCTTGAGTCAGCGCTGGCGATGGCGCGCGAAGAGCTTCCGCACATCGTTACGGTCGATGTCGAAGCCTTTAGCGACGGGATCGAAAAGTTTTTAATCGACCTCAATGCTCTCAGTCCCGAGATTCTGCCGATTCTTATCGTACCATCGGCCCTTCAGCTTCAAGCCTTTCAGTACGTCGGTCGCGGCCTAGCTTACGATTCCATCGTGAAACCCTTTGTTTCGAGTCTTGAGATCATCCAAAAGATGGATCGCGCGGCTTCGCGACTCTACTTCCAATTTGAAAGCGAGCAGCTTCGCGAACACTTCAGCGGAGAAGGAGCGGGCGGCCAGCCGCCTCTCGCGCCGGTTCTGGCCGAAAAACCTTCGAACCTCATCGATCTGACTGGCTTCAATAATTCCCTAAGTCGCTTTTCGATGAATAAAGAACTCGAACCCACGGTGCAAGTGTTCATGGATTCCGTGACCCGCATTCTGGGATCAACTCCGGTTCTGTATTTCAAGTACGTCCCGAGTCACATGTCGTTGCTCTTCTCCCAGGCAACGCTGCTCCCGACAGAGAAGTTCCGCGGTATTGGTATTGATCTCAAGCGCGAAGACACGACAACCCTCGCGAAGTATCTTGATCAGCCAAGCACGCTCCCGGCGTTGAGAACCTTAGTTCTCGAAGTCTTTAAAAAAGAAAAGTTCACCGCCTTTTCGCATAGAGTCGATGGCGATGTCGTCGGTGTCTTCGTGGTGCTTGAGGAAACGGATGCCGAAACCGATTCAAGTCGGCTTCTCGCTCTTCGTCACATGTTGGATATCGCGTATAAGCGCAATCTCACGATGAAGGAAAAACATCTCCTCGACACCAGCGATCCCGTGACGGGCGTCTACAATCGCAAGCATTTCTTAAAACTTTTGGATGACGAGATTGCGCGCGCGCGTCGGCTACTTCTTCCTGTCTCATTGATCGTGATGGACATCGACGGAATCGGGAAGTTCAACCAAAAGCTCGGGTACCAACCGGTCGATAGCATTCTGAAGACGATCGGCCAGATGTTAAAGAAGACCACGCGCACCAATGATATCGTCGCGCGCATTGGTCCCGATGAATTCGCGTGTCTGCTTCCCCACACTCCGCACATGGGTGCGGCGGTTAAGGCCGAGCGCATCCGCCGAATCGTTGAGATGACAAGGATCCCGCTTCTAGAAAGTCTTTCGCTGGGCAACGTGACAATGAGTTGTGGTGTCAGCGAATATCCTTCGTTCTCAAGCGATGCGGAGAGTCTGATACGTTCCGCGGATGAGTCGATGCACGAGGTAAAACGAGCCGGCGGAAACAAAGTTTGCCTTGCGAGCGCTACGCCAGGTTTCCAGCTCGACTTTTCTCCGCGCGAGATGCCTTCAAGCGAACGCGCGGAAGTCAGCTCGATGCGCTCAAGCGACGGCACGCCTGGTGGAGACGGCTCATCAGGAGCCGAATCGAGATTAAGTGGAGAGAATCAGTGAGTGAGATTTTCCGGCCGTCGATTGCAGAGATCGACCTCAGCGCCGTGCAGGCTAACTTTCTTGTCCTGCGTGGGTTTGTGGATCCCGCGGCCTTCTTTTGTCCCATGATCAAAGCCAATGCCTATGGTCACGGTGATCGGGAAGTTGCAAACGCCCTCCGCATCGCCGGTGCCCGGCATTTAGGCGTGGCGCTCATCGAAGAGGGGATCAAGCTTCGTAAAAACGGAGACCGTGAAGACCTTCTCGTGTTCGGTGTGTTTTCGGATGAAGTTTCCGCACAAGCGATGATCGATCACGAGCTGACGACCGTTCTTAGCGACTGGAGTCAGCTCGACGCGCTAGAAAAGGTCGCCTTAAAATCCACGTTGAAAAAGGCAAAACCAAAAGTTCATTTGAAGTTCAATACCGGAATGAACCGTCTCGGCTTTGCTATCGAAGAGGCTCCTCGGCTCCGCGAACGATTTGCTAATCATTCTTCACTTGAGCTCGAAGGCGTTTGCACGCATCTTTTGCGCGGTGACGATGCGGGCGTTGCGCAGGGTGATTCGCAATCTCAATTCGTTCAGTTCGCAAAGGTGATGAGCGCATTTCGGGGTCTCAAAGTTCACGCGCACGCGTTGAACTCAGGTGGAACCGTCGGCGTCTGGAAACGCGCCCTCTCACAAGAGGGATTGCGCAAGGAAGAGGTCGGACCGCTCGGAGCTCGACCTGGAATCTCAATTTACGGAGTCCAAGCGGCGGCCGATCCGGCTCTCGCGGTTGATCTTAAACCCGTGATGAGTTTGAAGAGTCGCATCGTTCTTACGAAGAAAGTAGCTAAAGGCGATGTCGTTTCTTACGGAGCCACTTGGCGCGCGGATCGTCCTTCTTTGATCGGTGTCATTCCGTTTGGCTACGCGGACGGATGGGCGCGTGCTTTGTCCAATAAAGGATCAGTCCTGTGTCGGGGACAGCGGGTTCCGATAGCGGGAATCGTCTGCATGGACTATTTCATGGTAGATCTCACCGATGTCGCCGATCTGAAAGCGCCGGTTCAAAACGGCGAAGAAGTTGTGTTGATCGGTGAGCAGAAGGGGCAAAGGATTCTTGCCGAAGACGTCGCCCAAATGACGGGCACCATTGCGTACGAAGTTTTGACCCGCGTGAGCGACCGTGTGCCGCGCCGTTTTATCGGTGCGTCTTACGAAGGAGCTGCGCGATGAACTACGCCGAGCGCCGCGAACGCTTCAATCAAAAGCTCGACGCAATCTGGTTTTGGCTCTGGGGTTCCATCAAGCAGAACGTGATGGAGACCGGAGAACTCATCATCTTCGGCTGGCAAGCGACAAAAGCGTTCTTTAGTCGACCGTTCCGCTTCCAAGAGCTGATGTCGCACATGGAGTTCATCGGTAACAAGTCGATCTCCATCATCTCGCTTTCGGGATTCTTCACGGGTCTAGCACTTGCTTACCAAATTTATCTTGGCTTTAAACTCGTCAACGCTGAGAGCTTGGTTGGTCCGACAGTTGGTCTCTCTATCTTTAAAGAGCTTGGTCCAGTTCTCACGGGCCTCATCGTGTCAGCACGCGCGGGCGGAGCCATGGCCGCGCGACTTGGGACGATGCGCGTGACGGAGCAAATCGACGCCCTCGAAGTCATGGGCGTGAATCCGATTCAGTACCTCGTGAGCCCGCGGATTCTTGCGGCTGTTTTCGTGATGCCTCTTTTGACAGGCGTCTTCGATTTCGTTTCGATGTTTGGTTGCTGGCTAATCTCCATTCATCTTCTCGAAATGGATGAAGCTCAGTTCTGGGCACGCACAACACTTTGGTTAGAACCCTTCCACATTTACGAAGGGCTTTTCAAAGCGGCAATCTTTGGCCTATTTTTCGCCGTGATCTGCACGCATCGCGGGTACACGACCAAAGGTGGTGCGGCAGGCGTCGGCTCGAGCACGAACAAAGGTGTCGTCTTGAGCATGGTGATGATTATCGTCCTCGATTTTTTCGTTACGAACTTGATCAACGTGTTCTACCAGTGGAAAGCAGTCGTCTTTAAATGACAGAAATCACGCCGGCGCGAACATTCACGGGCTCTCACGCCATCGATATCACCGATGTGCGGAAGTCATTCGACGGCAAAGAGTTCGTCTTAAATGGCATCGACTTAAAGATTCCGCGCGGCGAGATCACGGTCATCATTGGATACTCAGGGACGGGTAAGTCCGTTCTCCTCAAGCATATTCTGGGACTTCTACGCCCCAGTTCTGGTTCGATCAAAGTCTTGGGGAATGAGATCACGAATCTCGATAACAATCAGCTGACGTTCCTCCGTCAGCGCTACGGCATGCTGTTTCAATACGCAGCTTTATTCGACGACATGACGGCCATCGAGAACGTTTTGTTTCCTTTGCGCGAACATCGACGCGATCTTCCGAAGTCGACGATGGTTGAGCTTGCGAGAGAGCGGCTGAAAGATTCGGGTCTCGACGAGAAGCATTTCAATAAGCAGCCCTCGGAGATGAGCGGCGGGATGCGAAAACGCGTGGGCCTCGCTCGCGCCTTGGCTTTGGACCCGGAGATCTTGATCTACGACGAGCCCACGACGGGCCTCGATCCCGTTCTCACCGAAATGGTGGATAATCTCATCGTCAGCACACATAATCTAAAGAAGGGGACGACTTCGATCGTCGTCTCCCACGACCTCTTTGCCGCATTCCGCATCGCCGATCATGTCGCGATGCTCGATGCCGGCCGAGTTCTTTTGTACGGAACGCCAGATGATTTCTTGCGCTCGGACATCGACCTCGTTAAGAGATTCGTCGCCAAGGGTGTTCATCGGGAGCTGGAGCGTAAATGACCTGGCTGCAGGCGCCGGAATTCAAAGTCGGACTCATGGTCCTCATCGTCGCGGGGATTATCGCGGGCATGTCCCTGCGCGTGAGCAATGACCCGAGCTATCTTGGCAACAGCAAAGAAGCTTGGTTCTATATCGATGACGCTTCAGGCCTCGTTAAGAACTCAGGCGTCCGCATGGCCGGTATCAATGTCGGAATCATCAAAGAGATTAGACTCGAAAACGGGCAAGCCCGGATCGAGATGGTTCTCGAAGGGGCGACGCCGGTTACGAAGTCAGCGCGCATCGAGATCCGCCCCAACGGAATTTTAGGTGATAAGCACATCGAGATCATTTCCGGTGATCCGCGTGATCCGCCGCTTCGAAGCGGGGAGCAGATTCTCGTTGTCGACGACCGTGCCTCCGTTGATCGGCTGATTTCCGAGGTTTCGAAGATCACGAAATCGTTGAGTGGCGTTGCGGAAAACATTCGTTCTGCAACAGAAGGTGATGAAGATAAGCCGCTCGGCCGCATCATCAGTAACCTCGAGCAAATCACGAAGAACCTCGCGGTGCTTTCGACGGAGCGCAAAGATCAAATCGGCGAAATCGTCGATGATATCCACGAGATCACCGGTACGATCAACGGCATCGTGAACGAAAAAGGCCCTGACGGCTTAAAAGCTTCGCTCCAAGAAGCCGTGAAATCGCTCCGCAAAATTGAAGGCACGATCAAGAACGTCGAAGAGATCACTTCTAAGATCAACCGCGGTGACGGCACGATCGGTAAGCTCGTCAACGACGAGCAGACGATCGAAGAAGTTAATAATGCCGTGGCTTCGATCAATAACTTGCTCGACGCTGGCTCGAAGATGCAGACAAGCATCGACTTCCACTCTCACTACTTGTTCAACGCGACGGCGGCTGGAGCTGCGAAGTCGTATTTGAGTCTCCGTGTACAGCCCGGTCTTGATCGTTATTACGAGATCGGATTAGTTGACGATCCCGTGGGCGTGACCGAGCGCACGGTCACCACGACGACGCCGGAAAATCCGGCAGGTGGCTCGACGACGATCCGCGAAGACAAACGCTTTCAGAATCGCGTCAAGATCAACGCACTCTTCGCCAAGAACTTCTACGACTTCACGGTTAAGGGCGGAATC
>SXGS01642678.1_pt1 | contig 39248 bp, 22 predicted proteins | sample 3174681 | NCBI WGS metagenome assembly SXGS01 (sample SAMN11356861, study PRJNA531348) | freshwater metagenome | isolation source: freshwater sample F1-80 | place: China: Fuxian Lake, Yuxi | collected 2017-12-25 | reverse complement strand
TCGAAGGCTGTTACCACGGGCATTCGGATTCGCTGCTGGTGAAGGCAGGGTCCGGCGCCTTGACGTTTGGATATCCTGACAGTGCGGGCGTTCCTGCTTCGTTCACGGAGCACACGATCGTGCTCCCCTTCAACGACGAGGCAGCCGTGGCGGCCGCGTTTCAGGCGAACGCCGGCCAGATCGCGGGGATCATCCTCGAGCCCGTTCCGGGCAACGCCGGCCTCTACCTCCCCAAGCCCGGCTTTCTGGAGTGCCTGAGGCGAATCACGAGCGAGCAAGGGGCGCTATTGATATTCGACGAAGTGATGACGGGGTTCAGGCTGGCGCCCGGGGGGGCGCAGCAAGTGTATGGCATCCGCCCTGATTTGAGCTGCTTCGGCAAGATCATTGGAGGCGGGCTGCCGGTAGGCGCGTTTGGAGGACGAGCTGAGATCATGGACTTGCTCGCGCCGCTCGGACCGGTGTATCAGGCAGGCACTTTGAGCGGCAACCCGTTGGCGATGGGCGCCGGCATTGCCGCCTTGGAGGAGCTGGCATCCGCGGACGTTTATGCGCACCTGGAGCAGCTCGGAGAGGCGCTGGAGTCCGGCATGCGCGACGCCGCCAAGTCGGCGGGCGTGCCCGTTCAGTTTCAACGCGCGGGCTCGATGTTCTGCGGTTACTTCACGGAAACTCCGGTCTGGAACGTGAACGACGCCATGCGCTGTGACCGAGCTCGCTTTGCCCGTTTCTTCCACGGGATGCTAAACCGCGGAGTCTATCTCGCGCCCTCCCAATTCGAGGCCGGATTCATCTCCTCCGCGCACTCAATGGACGACATTGCAAAAACAGTTTCCGCCGCCAGCGACAGCATGAAGGCGTGCTAGGCCTCTAGACTCATGAAATTGAAATTCACAACGATCCCCGGCTCAGTAGTCGCGCCTCGCGGTTTTTTGAGCGCCGGCGTCTTCTGCGACATCAAACGACTAGGAACAGGCAAGGGCTCCAGCAAAGGGCGCAAGCGGGACGTGGCCTTGATTGTCTCCGAGGTGCCCGCGGCCGTGGCCGGGCTGTTCACGACGAATCAGATCTGCGCGGCCCCAGTCAAACTCTGCATCGATCGCGTGAAAAGTGGAGTGGCTCAAGCCATCGTCATCAATTCCGGCAATGCCAATGCGTGCACTGGCGATCAAGGGATCAAGGACGCCCGCGCCATGGCGCTCCTGGCCGCCCAGGAATTGCGCCTTCCCGAGGAGCAAGTGCTCGTGGCTTCAACGGGGCGCATCGGCGTCGAGCTGCCCATGGAGAGAGTGCGGGAGGGGATTTTGGCGGCCTGCGCCGAACTCGGCGGCTCGGCGGAGCATGCGCAGCATGCCGCCGAAGCCATCATGACGAGCGACACGCGCCTCAAAACGGCCGCGGTGGAATTGCGTGTTGCGGGAAAGCCGGTGTGCATCGGAGGGATGTGCAAAGGCGCGGGCATGATCCAACCGGGCATGAGCCTGTCTGGGAGGCGTCCCGCCGCAACGCCATCAGGGCTCCACGCCACCATGCTTTGTTTCATAACCACGGACGCCGCGATCCACCCAGCCGCCTTGCGTCTGGCTCTACAGGAAGCGGTCACGAAGAGTTTCAACCGGATCACCGTGGACGGCGACATGAGCACCAATGACACTGTCTTGGTGCTGGCCAATGGCCTCGCGGAGAACCCGCCGATCACCGAGAAGATCGCCAGGGCGGTGAAGGCGGGGAAGAACCCCGAAGGATCCGCGGGTTTCACCGAATTTTCACGAGCCTTGGAGCACGTGTGCCTGGATCTCGCCAAAAAAATCGTTCGCGACGGCGAAGGCGTTCATCGAGTCGTCACGGTTCGAGTTGAGGGAGCCAAGAACAACCGTGAGGCCGACGCGGCTGCCCGGGCCGTCGCCAACAGCGCTCTAGTCAAAACGAGCTGGCACGGAGGCGATCCCAACTGGGGCCGGATAATCGACGCGCTCGGCTACAGTCCTGCGACCGTGGTCGAGCAGAAAGTGGATATTGGTTACAGCGCTCCCGGAGGACGGCGGGTCGTGTGGTCCTTAAGAAATGGGCAGCCTACGAAAGTGTCATACCCCGTGTTGTGCGAGGCAGCCGCTCCCGGCGAGTTCGATTTGCATATCCGACTCAATTTGGGTGCCGGGAGCGCCCTCATGTATGCGGCGGATCTTACTGAAGCCTATGTGGATTTTAACAAAGGCGACGTGAGTGATCCAAAAAACTTGGGAGGCTGAGGACGGACGGGATTGACCGCGACCTTAAAACTCACGGCCGCTTGAAAAAGTCCATGAACCGCTTCGAGGCGGGCACCGAGAACCGCAGCGAGATCTTCTCTTCATTGAGATTGTTCCGCCCGCTGAAAGAAACATCGATGCGATCGAATCGATCCGTCACGGTTAAGAGCCCAAAGCCGCCTTCGCCCGGGCGCACACGGTAGACGCCTTCGCTGTAATAGCCGCCTTTGATCGACGCTGTTTGATCCAGTGGGCCGGCGCACATGACGGGAATGGGAGCGCCTCCGCCAACCGCGAAATCCCCGTTGCTGCCGTCATCAGCGGCAAGCATGTGGGAATCGCCATGGAGAATGCACAGTCCTCGAATGCGGTTGGCCTTCACGAACTCGGCAATCTCCCGCCTCTCGCTGGCGAACACGCTCCAATGATCGTCCGCCGCGGTGGTCCGATTGGTCCGCGCGATTGATTCGGCGAGGTGATTCGTATGGTGGATGTAGCCATATTGGTCGGCGCGTATCCAATGGTAATAATTCGTCCTCGGCTGCCCAAGCCACGGATCGGAAGACACCCAGCAGATCAGGGGGTACTGGCCATTGGCGGACAGCAACTCCTGCTTGAACCACTCCTTTTGTTTCGAACCCATCATGCTTTTCCGGGAAGTGTCCCTTCTCCTTGGATCATTTCGTTGTGATCGGAGGTCCGTGACGATGAATTTCACCCGGCCGACCGAAAATGATTGGGAGACCGCTCCCTGCTTTTCAGCGAGGACCAGCGGGTAATGGGGCACATATTCCTCGAAAGCACGAAGGGCAGCTTCGTGCGACACCGCCCGGCTGTCGCTGTTGTTCCCACCGAAATCGTGATCATCCCACACGTAAACCAGCGGCGCGCTCCGGTAGAGATCCCCTTGTTGTGGAGAGGCGAGCACTCTATCATAGGCGTCTCGAAACAGCGCCAGGCTGTCCGTTCGGATATCCTCATAGTGCATATCCCCCAAATGCATGAAGAAGAGGGGGCGGTTCTCGCGAATGCGATCGAACGTATCCAGGATCGATCCCGTTTTGGCGCAAGAGGCAAAGGCGATCGTGAAAGACGCGGGACCCGGGGCGGGAAATGTCCTGAACAGGCCCGTGTTTCTCCGGTCCAAACGACCTTCAATTTCCATTCCGTAATAGTATTGCGTGTCGGCTCGGAGTTTCTCCGCCGCGAACTCCACAATGCTGTGCCGGTTTGTGTCCGATCGGCTGTATCCGAAATACATCGGCCGTGACAAGGAGGGGCTGACGCTGACTGCCAAGCGGGCGGATAATCCTTCACGAACGAGTCTTGCCTTCACGATGGCCGAAGAGTGGGTCACGGCGCCCGACCAGGGACCACGGTCAATTTGGGAATACTCGATTCCCAGTTGATCCAATAAGAAAGCGTAGACATCAGCCAGATCCCCAATCCGCCCCATCAACTGGGACCCGATTCCCCGCCGCGCAGTCGCGGACGCGTGAACAAGAACCGGGCGGAAGGGGGTGGTGGCCGCTTGGAGCCTCGCCGCCATCTTTCTAGAATGGGCCGGATCCACCTCGCCGTCCTCCGCGCCGCAAAGCAGGAGCACGGCGGGATAATTCAGTTTGTGAAGGATTCCGTGATAGGGAGAAACGCCAAGAAGTCCCTGAAATTGCTCGAGGCTCGCGCCGGCGTCAAATTGCGTCTTGCCGATGAAGTTGTTCGGAATCAGCTCCGCGCGAAGCAAGTCGTGCAAGCCCGATCGCGAAACAACTGCCCTCACCGTCCCAGGATTTCGGGCGAGCAAGGCGCCCACGAGAACTCCGCTTTCTAGGGCTCCTTCGAGCGCGAGCTTCGCAGGAGCGCTGTAGCCAAGTTCCACCAGGCGCCGCGCGCAGTTAGCCAAATTGTCGGCGTCGGCAGCGAGTGATCGAATCCCCTCCCCTGGCCGTTGTGAGTCCGGGCCGAGGCGGGGGCTGTCGCGCAAGTTGGCGATCGCGATCACGCCGCCTTGGTCGAGCCAAACTCGTCGCGCCACTTCGGATTCAGGACTCGATCCGCTGACCAAAGAATCGCACGTCGCGAGAAGCGCGGGGGCCTGGCCGTCGAGCCGCGTTCCCTTTCTGTGAATCATGGTCAGAAGAATCTTGCCGCCGCCATTGGATGGCGCCGACTCGCGAACCACTTCGACGTCGTTAAATGAAACCGGTGAAGTTGCTGCAAGAGCCGTTGCCTGACTGGTTGATTTGCCATTCCCCGGATCAAATCGCATCCACATGGGAGGACGAGTGTAGGACAACGATTGATAAAGCACCTCGTCTCCTCTGGTGGCCACCATGTCCCCCACCCCCGGCCCCGTGTCCGTGTCGGCTCCATTTTTCGGGTGAGTGAGGTCCTTTTTCGAATAATCAAAAAACGCGATCTCTGCTGTTCCCGGCTGCTCCAAGGCAAGGAAAATTCCGGTCGCCGCAGGAACAAAATCTCGGATTTTTTTGGATTTTTCCGAAACGATGATTTGAGCGTCGGACAAGCTTGTGGCATCCAGCGGGACTCGGAGGATTCTCCCATTGGCGGATTCACCACGTGCCAGAAATAAAAGCACGTGGTCATCGTTGAACTCACTCCCAAGCGGATCGCGCCCAAAGGCCGCCTGCGTGACGCGATCCTCAAACTTGGCGACCTGCTTCCAAGCCCCTTGGGCATCTCGAAAATAATGAGCGCGCTCCCCGTTGAGGCCATTGATGACCGTCACCAATACCTGGCGTCCGTCCGGGCTCGATTGGAATTGCGCGGTGGCGTTTCGAGGAGAATCGATCCCGAGCTCAAAGGAGTCTCGCTCGGCGGGAGAGCCAAGCTTGTGAAAATAGATCCGCAAAGGGAGCGCCGCCCCCGAATCGGAGCGTTCGCTGGAAGCCGAAGATCGGGCGTAGAAGAACCCGGAGGCGTCGCGATTCCAAGCGACTCCGCGCCCTTTCTTGGAGCCTTGCGCATGAGGCACCTCGTCTTGCAGGCGCTGGCCGGTCATCGTCTCGCACAAATGGAGCTTGCTGAACTCAGATCCATCCTCGGAAAGGGCAATGGCCACCTTGCGTCCGTCCAAAGAAGGGACGTACCAGTCGATCCCCACGGCGCCAACGGTACTCCATTGGTTCGGATCGAGAATGACCTTCACCCAGCTTAAATCCGTGGGAGAACCGATCGACACGAGCGCCGGGTGCATGTCCGGCATGCTTGATCGCAGGAGAAACAACTGCCCGCGACGCCATTCCAACGAGGAATAGCGGGAGGAGGGAGCGAGGAGATGCCGCGTGAACCGGTCTTCGGTCGGAGCTCTGGCGGGAAGCGCATCCAACGCGGCTCGAGCGAACTTCGTTTGACCGCCGCTCCAGCGCCGAACGGCGGGGTCAAACCAATTCTCAAGCCAGCGGTAAGGGTCCGACACCTTCGTCCCGTGATAGTCGTCAACCACGGGGGCTTTGGGATTGCCCTGAGCGCTGAGTGGGTGCAGCCAAACGAAGTGGACGATCATTGCCGCCAGCCATCTGATGGAACTGATCTGGATCAGGAATAGCTTCATCGGCTTCGGAAAAACTAGCTCTGCTTCATTTGCCAGCGCCACGGCTGCCGGGCTCCACGAGCGCCAGATGGGCGAACAGTTTTTCCCGCAAGGCGTCCGGAGGGCCAAGTGCCAAAGCGCGGCGTAATTCCAAGGCCGCAGCTTGAAGCTCGCCTTCGGCTCGAAGAATCACGGCAAGCCCGAGGTAAGCTTCGAATAGATTTGGTCTGAGTCGAATGGCTTCTCGAAATGCGCGGATACATTCTGGACGTTCCGACTTCGCACCAAGGCTCAGGCCCAAATTGAACCACGCCTCGCCCAGGTTTGGCTTGGCCTTGATCGCGGCGCGAAAACACGCTTGAGCTTCCTTTGGTCGGCCGCGATACAGCCGAGTCGCGCCTAATTGGAGCTGGGCCTCAATTGAGTCTGGCGCCAATTCCACCGCCTGCGTCAGGATTGATTCGGCTCCCCTGGCATCGCCGAGACGGAGCCGCGCTCGGCCGAGAAAGAACAGGGCACGATCCGACCGCGGATACGACTTGAGGGTCTTCTCGAGCAATTCAGCCGCTTCGCTCACCTGTCCTTTCTTGATCCATTCGTCGGCCGTGTTGATCCATGCTTCTTCGCCCGTCTTCAACCGCTCGACTTCCGAGAGGTATGGATCCAGGGGTGGCTCGTCGTTGGGTAAATCAGCGAGTGCTTTCGCGTTCCGGCCTGCTTCGTTGGTTCGGCCCAATTGTTGGTTAACGTTCAAAAGCAGCCTGTGCGCCGCTTTCCTCGTCGAGGCATCTGCCGCCGCGGCGTTGAGAAAATCGACCGCCACCGACCAATGATCCCTCGCCGCGGCGACCCTGCCCAAGCCAAGCAAGGCAACGGCGGAATTAGGCTCCCGCGCGTAAACATGGCGATACAGGCTCTCCGCTTCATCAAGCCGGCCCAAACCGAGCAAAACCTGAGCCAGCTTGAGCCGCGGAGCGGACTCGCGTTCCGGAGACAACCGCACCGCCCGCTCGAATGCCAAAGCGGCGTCCGAGGGGCTATCCGCAAGCCTCGACACTCCCAAAAGGTACGGCCATCGAAGTTCCCTCGGATCGAGGGCCATGGCTTGCTCGAAGCACCGCCGCGATTCCGCCCAAACCTCGTGCGCGAGAAGCACCTGTCCCATACGACCTCGTTTTTCGGCCGAACGAGGAGCCCCGCGCGCGGCGTCGCGAGTTTCCAGAATCGCTGAAGCGATGGCGGGATCGAATCCACCCGCATTCACTTCAACCACCGGTGGAGGCGGAGGCCGCCAGACCAAAAACACAAGAAAGGCGATAGCGCCCAGGAACATCGCGGCTATCCAATAAAGCCGATTGCGCGGACGAAAACTCGGCGGCGCTGGTGTTTCGATCCTCTGCGGTTTCCCATGCTTACGTTTTGGTCGCGAACTTCCACTCATGGACTTTTGTGCTGGGCACTTGGTTCGACCAATGATCTTCCGGTTCCCTTGCGGAGAGTGATGATGCGAGCGGCGGCCACACCATCGAACTGCTCCTCCGATCCGTTTGGCCAAACGATATGTATAGATTCCGCTCGGGAAGAGGATCCTAAACCGAAATGTATCCGGGGGTCATTGCTGCAGAGGTAGCTATACGCTGGATTCAGCCATGCGGTTTGTCGGCGCCCGCCCGACACAATGCGCACTTCCGCACCATAGGCATCACGTCCCCCCAACGCTGGATCCACTAAACGGAGAGTCAGCCAATGCGCGCGGGGTGCGACATTGCGATAGATCCGCGCTGACGCCGCGATTCGTGTGACGACCAAATCGGTCGCACCGTCGTTGTCCAAATCTCCCGCCGCCAAGCCACGAGAGACGGCCGCCGTCCCGCTGAAGGACAAGTTGCGGGCGGAGATGTCCTCAAACGTTCCGGATCCGTTGTTTGCGAAAACCTGATTGCGCTGTTCGAACCCATTCCAAAACGGATCACGGTTGGCCTTGCCGTTTGGGGCTGGTTCGATGCCGAGCCGTTTAATGCCTCCATTCACGACCACCAAATCCGGGCTGGCATCATTGTTCAGATCCGTCAAGACGGTGCCAAAGCCAGTGCCCCGCCAATTTGATGAGGCGATGCGGGACTGGGCCGTCCGATCCCGGAATTGTCCGCGAGGTTCTTGCCTCCAAAGGGTGTGGGTTTCCGTGTTCAAATGTGTTATCAGTATGTCGAATAGTCCATCGGCATCCACGTCTCCCATGGCGACCCCCATGTTGGCCTCAACGGAGCCCATGCGATTGTAGGCGACGCCGCGGGCGGCTGCCTGCTCAGTGAACGTTCCGTCCCGCTGATTCACAAGCAGCCAGTTCACATGGCCATCATTGGCAATTAAGAGGTCGGGCCATCGGTCGCCGTCGAAATCGGCACACACAATCCCCAAGCCAGGCCCGGCTAAATTGGCGAGACCGGCCCCAACTGTGACGTCGGCGAATCGAATGCCTTTTCCTTCGGCACCCAGATTTCGGAAGAGCCTGGGCACAGTTCCCTTGAAGCCAGAAGGTCCGCAATAGCCGGGCGTGCCCTGCGCCTCCGGACACTTCATCGAGGGCGAATAATCGATGTAATTTACTACCGCCAAGTCCAGCCAACCATCCCTGTCATAGTCGAAAAAGCAAGCCGACATGCCCCAGTGAGGATTCTCCAGGCCCGACTGTGTCGCAGCCTCGGCGAATCGTCCGCCGCCTCGATTATGGAACAGTCGAATTTTTTCATACTCGGTGATCGCGACGTCTGGAAGACCGTCATTATCGACATCCCCGATCGCCACACCCATGCCATGGCCGGCCACATCGAGCCCACTTCCAGCGCTGACGTTGCGGAATTGTCCCTCCACCTCCTGATGAAAGAGCTGGTGCTTCGATTGAGATTCCGGCCCTCCGTTCTGCAACAGCAAGAGGTCCATGCGCCCGTCATTGTCGAAATCGAAAATCGCAGCTCCAGATCCCAGCGACTCTGGCATAAAGTAACGCCCAACTTGGCCGACGTCGTGGCTGAAGCTTAAACCGAACTTGTCCGTGGCGTCTTCGAGCCAGGATTGACTCTGATCGTGGAGAGTGGACGATGGGGCCCCGGGAGTTTGTTGTTGCTCGCGACATCCGACGCCGGCCAACTGGAGAAACAAAAGCAAGACTCCGGTCCACTGAAACGGCGATCCATGGGCGGTTGTCGGGGAGTTCTGGGGGATCGCGATCATATTTGTCCTACTGAGCCAGATGGAGGGGCCCAAGTCAAACTGGAGCGGGTCGGCGATGAGGGATTAGTGACGCGTCGCGTCGAACTCAGGTGTTTGATCCACTCGAGGGACAAAGATTCCTATGATCGCGGGACAAAAAAAAGACACCCGGCCATGGCCGGGTGTCTTTGTGACATTAACGGTTGATCGGAGCTGTCCGATCACCGGCGCAGCCTGAAAAACGCGCCCGCGCCGCTTGAGGGAACTGTGTGAGGAGACGCTCCCGAAACCTGGGTCCACGGACCCGTGACGCTGACCGCCTGCTCCAAAGTGCCGCCGCCTTTCCACGTCAAGGTGAGGTTGTTGCCGCTCAGGACGATTGACGAGAACACCAGCGGTTCAGCCACGACTTTATTGGCCATGTAGGCCACAGCATTCAAGAACAGCTTCGCCCCGTCCGGATCGAGATCAAAGATGCCCGCGCCTTCCGAGGTGATGACTTGTTCCCGGCTGCCGCTGAGGAAGACCAGGCGAGGACCGCCCAACACGTCCTTCGCGGCATCGCCCATGACGGCCCCTGCCGTCCACTCGCCGATCACCAAACCGCCGTTGGCCGCGTCACCCGCGGTTCCCACGGTGGCCAAAATCTTACCACTACCCGCCACCGGATCGGTGTTCACTGAAATGCCGCGCTGAACGCCGCCGGCGTAAGTGACCAGCTTCGCGTACGGGTTGGCCATGACGTTATCAGCTCCGAGGGCGACTCCCGCGAAGATCGGATGAGCAGGGTCGTTGATCTTCAAACTGATCGTTCCAGAAGTGTCAGGAATCGTCGCGCCGGTCGTGAAACCCAAGCGGCTGTTTCTCATGATATAACCGCCCATGACAATGAGAGGTTTGCCAAGGCCGTTCCACGTCGCCGTTTCGTCGGCTTGCTGGTAGTGACCGCTGGCGACAGACCGGCTGATGATAACCAGATCGGCGGAACTGAGTGAACTCACGTTTGCGCTGTCGACGCTCTTGAACCGCGTCACCTGGTAACCATTGGCTTTGAGCAGGTCCGTGTAGCCCACGTCGGGAGCTTTAGTGAAGCCCGCGGCAGCGGCTGCCGTGGTGGGTTTATTATCGTCCTCATGGAAGCTGACCCAAGCAACTTTTTTGGGAGCGACCACCGGCTTGCCGTCGACCGTGCGGAACAACATTTTCGCGCCTTCGGCCGTGATGTTGGCTCCGTTGACGCGGAAGTGGAAATTAGCCCCGCCATGGAGGGCTGGATCAGGGCTGCCGGAGTGATTGTTGCCGTCACTTGTCCAGTCGCCGTTGAAAAACGTGATCTCGATGGGATACACGCCAGCGGCGCCGAAATTCACATCGGCGTCCACAGTCGCATCACCATGGCCGCCGTCATTCGCGATAATATCCATCCCGGCCACTTTGACGCGCGATCCGTCGTCCGAAGTGGTGCCGATGTTGAGCTTGCCCGGCGCCGCGACATTGATAAACCCCGTGAAGCGAAATGCGCCGTCGTCCAGGTTGCCTGGCGTACCTGAGAATGAGGCGCTATCCCCGGCCAGCCAAGCTGGAACGAGGCTCAGATCGTTGCCGGTGTAAGTCAGGAGCTTCGCGGCAAACTTGCCACTCGGAGCCCCAAAGCTGGCTATCTGGGCATCGATGCGATTAGCGGCGACGGTGTTGCCATCAGTCTTGATCGTGTTCACTCCGCGCTGCCAATATTCGCCGTTTAATCCGTCGCCGTCGCCGGTCAGGGCGGTGCCCGCCGCGTTTCTGGCATGCACATAATTCGGAGCCGGCGCGGTGTGGAGATAAGTCCCAACCTGCGCGGGAGTAATGTTGGATCCGTTTACGCGGAAGTGGAAGTTCGCTCCTCCATGAATGGCTGGATCCGTGCTTCCCGAGTGATTGTCTCCGTCGCTGGTCCAATCTCCATTGAAGTAAGTGATCTCGATCGGGTAAACCCCGGCCGCAGCGAAGTTGACATCGGCATCCACGGTGGCATCGCCGTGCCCACCATCGTTGGCGATGATGTCCATGCCAGCGATCTTGACCCGTGACCCATCATCGGAAGTCGTGCCAATATTGAGTTTGCCAGCCGCCTTGATGCTGATGAACCCACTGAAGCGGAAAGCACCATCATCGAGGTTGCCCGGTTTCCCTGAGAACGACGCCGTGTCTCCTGCGAGCCAAGCGGGCACCGGGCTGAGGTCGTTGCCGGTGTAGCTGAGCGCTTTGGCGGCGAACGTGCCGCTGGGAGCGCCAAAACTCGCGATTTGAGTGTCGATACGGTTGGCCGGAACGGTGTTTCCATCAGTTTTGATCGTATTCACACCCCGCTGCCAATATTCGCCGTAAAGCCCATCGCCAACGGCGGTTCTCGGGGCAGCCACGGACATCCGGGCACTCACGTAATTGGGCAAAGGAGCGGTGTAGAAGTAAGTCGCAACCTGCGCTGGAGTAACGTTTGCCCCTTTGATTCGAAGGTGGAAATTCGCCCCGCCATGGAGGGCTGGATCCGTGCTGCCGGAGTGATTGTCCCCGTCGCTGGTCCAATCTCCATTGAAGAACGTGATTTCGATGGGATAAATCCCCGCGGCAGTGAAGCTGACGTCTTTGTCGACAGTCGCGTCCCCATGGCCGCCGTCGTTATCAATGATGTCAATTCCCGCGATTTTGATGCGGGATCCGTCATCGGATGTGGTGCCGATGTTCAACGTTCCAGGTGCGGTGATATTGATGAAACCAGTGAATCGGAAAGCTCCGTCGTCCAAGTTGCCAGGAATGCCCGAGTAGGAAGCACTGTCACCTCCCAGCCAGCCAGGAACGGCGGTCAAATCGTTTCCAGTGTAACTGAGAATCTTGGCCAGAAACGTACCGCGAGGAGCGCCGAAGGTGGCGATCTGAGCATCGATGCGGTTCGCTGGGACTGTGTTGCCATCAGTCTTGATGGTGTTTACACCGCGCTTCCAATACTCCCCAAAAAGTCCGTCCCCAGGAGTCGTTCGCGCCGCCGCAACCGAGAGATTGGGCGCCACCGGAATGCCGGGAGGAATGGGGCTGGGACCGGTTCCAACGCGGTAGGCGCTCAGCCCCCCGTTAGCCGTGTCATTCAGCAGCACCTTGGTGCCATCCGCCTTTACCGTGAACCACTCCAACACAGTCAATCCAGAGGCTTGCCGCCAAACGGTGCGCAATCCGTAGACACCCGCGTCTTGGACGACGAATCGAAAAAGCGAGTCAGTCGCACCGCGGTCGCCCTCGAATTCACCCAGCAATGTGCCGTCCGTGGGTTTGCCAATGTTGCCGCCTTGAGATCTGAAACCATCCCGGCTGTTCACACCCATAGTGATTAGACCGGCTGGGAGATCGACGTAGGTAGTGACCTCGGCGACGATTCCAAAGTCCCCGGCGGTAACTCCGGGGATCCCCGGGATTTGATCGTCCGGTTGGAAATTCCCGTTCGCATCCCCGGCAAAGAGGCTGACGTTGATGACCGTCGGGATCTCATATTTGATCACCGCACCGTCTTTAGTGCCAGCGGCTATAGCGATGCCCGCTGCGGCCGGGTCGGCATTATTGGGAACGACCGCTCCGCTGCCATCCAGCAGTTTTCCAGTGAGCGCCAGTTCCGCTTCAGCGAGGGTTGTCGTGGGAGTGATCTCGTTTTGGAACATGCGCCAGATGAAACCTGGCTTGGTCTTGTCGACCGTCGCCGCCTGCTGGGCTTTCGCAAACACTGGGACATTAGCGGCCCGGAAAGTTCCAGAATCGGTGACCACGTTGCCCTGAGCATCTCGAACCTCGATCGCATACGTATGATTACCCGCCGCGAATTGAGTCGTTCGAGAATAGGTAAAGTCGGTGGCATCCACCACTTTCGCGCCAGCGGTCAAGGTGACGGCCTGGCCATCAATGGTCAGCTTGGCGCTGGCGGGGTTAAGAATCGATGTTCCTTTGTCGTTAACACGAAATGTGAACGTCAAAATGGACGGATTGATCGATGACAAGAACAAGCGATCCGAACCGGACACGGTTGAACCCAAGGTGACGAGCGCGGTCTGGGAGGGAGTCTTGCCAAACACGATGGAGTGAGCGCCCAAACCGCCCCAACCTTTTTGGCCGGGGGTCAATTCGTCGCCATCATTGATCGCCATTCCCAGCCCAAACTGAGTTCCAATAGTCAGTGGCGCGGCCAACCCGAGAGATTCGACCGGCAGTTTGATTTCGTATGTGGTCTTTTTGTTGGCTCCGTCGCGGCTGATCACCGCTTCCGTCCCGCCGGGACCAGCCTCGTGCTGCACGATGACGTCTCCGATGCCGTTTTCGATGCCGCCCAAGGCATAATTGTAGAGAGCCACTTGCGCGGTTCGGTCGGCGCTCGCGATCATGAGTTGGACCGAATCGCCGTTCCAGGCGCTGTTCGCGGCATTCTCGTGGAAGTCATCCGTCACGACGAACCCGAAGTAAACGTTTTCGGCATCATAAACGATTTGGACCGCTGAGGTTTGATCGCTCGGGCCGGTCCAAGTGCCCCCGTTGTATTCTTCAAACAAAACATATTTTGGGTTGGCGTTGGTGCCCGAGTATTTCGGGGTGGCGAATTTAGGATCCGAAAGCACAGGGGCCCCCGTCCATTCCTTCAGGCTTCCATCCAACGTGATGGCCGCGGTGGTGCGGAGTGCCGTGTAAAATTCTTTGCCCGGTTCAATGTCATTGCCCTTGGCTAGAGTAATCAACGCGGTTTCCGCGGGAGTCTTGCCAAAAACAATCGAATGAGCCCCAAGTCCACCCCAGCCTTTTTGGCCAGGAGTGAGTTCATCACCGTCATTGATGGCCATCCCCAGACCGAATTGAGGTCCGCCCCTGAGTGACTCTAGTCCCAAGGCTTCCTTGGGCAGCTTGATTTCGTAGGTGGTGCGCTTTGTCGTCCCGTTTCGGGTGATCACAGCTTCGGTGCCCCCCGGACCAGCCTCGTGCTGCACGATGACTTCCCCGGTCGCGGCCTCGACGCCCCCCAGGGCGTAGTTGTAAAGAGCCACCTGGGATTTGCGGTCGGCGCTGGCGATCATCAGTTGGACAGAGTCGCCGTTCCACGCGCTATTGGCGGCGTTCTCGTGGTAATCATCCGTCACCACAAATCCGAAATAGACGTTGTCCGCGTCGTACACAATTTGGACCGCGGACGTGTGATCGTCCGGACCGGTCCATGTCCCGCCGTTATATTCCTCAAAGAGCACATACTTGGGGGCGGCGTTCGTCCCGGAGTACTTGGGAACCGCAAACTTCGGATCCGCAAGGACGGGAACTCCAGACCACTCGCCCAAGTTTCCATCGAGAACGATCGGGTTTGGAGCGAAAACTACTTTGTAGAATTCCTTTCCTGGCTCAATGTCGTTTGCTGACGCTTTGAGACCGAACAGACAGACGCCGAGCGCAAGCAGCGTCTTCATTGATGTGCTATTCATGATATGGGTTGGATATTAACATCTTTGACTGAGGGCAGTCGGATGCGAAGAAGCTTTATTTGTCAAATGCAGGAACGAAAGCCAAGCTTTTTATAAAAAGTTTTTATAAAAAGTCCCCGAAGTTCGACTCGAAGGGCTCTGTTGACACTAGAGCCATCTGGCATCCTGACTCGCCTTTTCGAGTTCAGAAAGGGCGGGGCTCGGCATGGTCAGGAATTAACTTGTCGATTCAAGACACCCGCACCACAATTTCGGAGGATGAAGAGCCCGGTGGTTTTCATAGTTTGCAAGGGCCTGCTCGTTATCGGCTTGAACGCCGCCATCATTCGGTCGGAAAACGGGTATCACGTTTTTCCTGGAGATGACATCCAGGAGGCCATCCAGCAAGCCGCGGCGGACCCTACGAACAAAGTCATTCGCGTCCACGCGGGTGTGTACCGTCCCAGCAGCCGGCGTCAGGCCCTCATTTGGTTCAACAAATCCCACGATGGCGTCCGGCTCCAGGCCGAAGGATCGGTCACATTAACCGCTGCCAACCCGGAGTTGGCATTCCCTTCTGAGCCCAGCTTTCCCGCAGTGGTGAATCATGTGGTGTATTTCGGCGATGGCATCAGCTCAAACACTGTATTGAAGGGCTTTCGCATCACTGGGGCGAACAATTTCGTGACCAAAGAGCGCACCAGGGAAATGGAGCCCAATCGGACAATCCCGAAGAACCACTTTTTCTATTCTGACGGCGGCGCGATCAAGATTTTCGGCCGATCCTATCCCACGATTCAACGAGTTGAAATCGCGGACAATTTTTCAAGCCCCTGCGGTGGAGGCATTTCGGTGCAACACCAGGGATTCAATCAGGATTCGGTCACCATCCAAGACTGCGTTTTCATCAATAACCGCGCCCAAGGGACTGGGGCGGCGGTGGATCTCCTGGCTGGAAGCTCCGCGCACATCACGAATTGTTTGTTCGTGGGGAACGTTTCCAATACCGGGGAAGATCCCGTGGCCAAGGCTTCCGGTGAACGTCCGTTCGTAAACAACGGGGTGTTGACCATCTTTTGGAACTCCAAGGCGGAGCTGCGGCATTGCACTTTCACGGGAAATCGCAACGGCGTCGACGACATGGGTGGAGCGAGCGTCTACACTCACTGCATTTTTGCGGACAACCAGCTTGACACCGGACTCAAGGGATATGCCCGTTACGAATTAGCGGTCAACGCCGGAGCTCGGGTGACAAATTGTTTCATCAATGGCACGCTCCATGATGTGCGCAAGGAAGTATCCAGAACCAACAACCTGTTCAACGCGCCGCCACCGCTCTTTGACAAGTCCTTGATCCCCACAGCCAAGGAATACCACGACGCTGGCTACCGCATTCCATCGCCTTAGGGCCAACTACCATTCGGCAACCCCATTGAACCGGTGTCGGTCAACCTTAAAACGGCAGTTGAACCTCGTGGAGATTTGCAAAAGCCTGGATGAGAAAGGCTATGACGAAGAGGGAGGCATATCCCTTGCGGATCTGGTGAGTGATTCGGAGAAATTTTATCGCCAGGATCTTGCAAAGATTCAAATGGGGCAGCCGCCGTTTTAAGGGTCACCCCTCTTCCTTGATCGTCAGCAACGAGTTGACACGAGTTTCCCCCGTGAAGGTTTGGCGTTTTCCCGAAGGCCAAAGGACTTCAATTCGATCGACTTTTGAGAAGCCGTCCAAGCCGAAATACAACGGTAATGAGCTTTGGGACAGATGCCCGCTCTTTCCATCGTTGTAACGCGTGAGGATCTTGCTCCCGGCATGAACCAGCACGAGGGCGCCGAGAGCGTCTCGATTTGAGCCTCCCGCGGCGTTCGGTCTTCCGATGAGCTTCAGCATCAGCCACCGAACAGGTTTCTTCTGGGCCAGGTTGCTGATAAGCACTTGGGGATGACCATTCCATTCATTCGTGACCAAGTCCAAGTCCCCGTCGTCGTCGAGATCGAAAGCAACCGAGGACCGCGAACTGGCCGAACCCGTCACACTCAACACTCCCGACTTGCCTCTGCACAGGGCGTGTTTCCGATCCACCCCAGAGCAATCCAAAGTGAAGAATTCCATTTGAATGCGGTTGTTCTTGCGGGGTTCCAGGCCGAGCACGTATTCGCTATCCACGAACCGCTCGCCCGCTTCGTTCAACAACATCGAGTTGATGGCATAACGGAGAGGATAGCCCATGCCTGCGGCAACGAACACGTCCTCGTAGCCGTCGGCATTGAAATCGGCAACGCTGACGCCCCACGGCCAGTAGGTTTCCGCGCCTATGCGCGATGACATTTCGATAAATTTGCCCCCGCCTTGGTTTTGGTAAAACGCATTGCCGAAGATATTATTGGAGGCGCTTTGGAGAGCGGCAGGCGACCACTCCGCCGAGCACCAAGCATCGCTTTTCTGCTTCTCGAACTGCGGGCTGTAGTCCTTGTCGCCCGCCTTGATCTGGACCACCGTCATGTCGGAGTGCATGTCCGTCAAATAAAGGTCCATCAACCCATCCAAATTGTGGTCGAAAAACTTGAGACCCATCGTGCCCCAAGGAGTCTTGGGAAAGTAAGCCGCGGTCTTTTCCCTGAATTTTCCGCCTCCTTCATTCTCGTAAAACAGGTCGTTGCCAGACATGCTGGGCACGTAAAGATCCGGATAACCGTCCCCGTTCAAATCGCAGAAGGTCGCATCCCCTGACCAACCGCGATGTTCCAGGCCCAGCTTGCTCGACACATTCTGAAACTTTCCGCCTCCCAAGTTTTGATAGAGGCTGCTTTGCTCGCTCCGCGCCGTGAATTGCCATCCCTGAAAAGCGTCCGAACGTCCCAAATAAAAGCCCCCCCGGCCCTTTTCGTTTCTCGTGTAGACCCCCACATTACACACGAACACATCCAGCAACCCGTCCCGGTTGAAGTCAAAAAAAACCGCTCCTGACGAATGCGCCGGACGACCTTCGTTTATCCCTGATGCGGCGGTGACATCTCGAAACACGCCTCGGCCCATGTTTTTGAACAAAGAATTGCCCATTCTCACCGTGGTGACGAGCAGATCCGGTAAACCGTCATTGTCGATGTCCGCGAACGAGGCTCCGACACAGATCTTGTCCGCCATTCCCACCCCCGCAGCCGCCGTCACATCCTCGAACTTGCCGCCGCCGAGGTTCCGCCAAAGTTGATTCCCCCCGAGTTGATTCACAAAAAATAAATCCAAACGCCCGTCGCCATCCACATCGGCGGCCGCCAAACCAGAGCCATGATCATAGTGCACCGCCTTGTAGTCCTTCGAAGCGTCATCGACAGGGCGCAAAACGAAGTTGATGCCACTCTCTTCCTGCCGGTCGGTAAACTGAAAGCCGTGGAACGTGGCCCAAGTTTTGGCGGACTGAATCTGTTTCTCCCTGTTAGCCGTCAACCAGCGGATGGAATTCTCCTGTTGGCCAGAAGGGTCGATCACTTCCTTGGCATCCGTGCCGTCCGCCCCTCGAACCAGTGGCAGCCATCGCAAGTGCCACAAAAGCGCCAGAAACAGCCCGGCCACCAACCATCGGCTAAGAGCTTTTCCAGTCGCCATCGCAAAGTGATTCATGGGTTAGTTGGAGGTTTGAGGGGATTCATCTGAGACACGGGGGCCGGCTCGGGCCGTTTATGGCCCAGGGCGATGCGGAACCCCACGAAATGAATGCCATTGGAGGGGGACATCATGAACCGGTTGGCCGACCGCGCGTATTCGATATCTTGGTTCCAGCCTCCGCCTCGAAATAGTTTGAACTTGCTGGTCGCTGGCCCCGTTGGATCCGTGAGCGGTGCGGCGGGATAAGCTTCAAACCAATCCTGGCACCATTCCCAAACGTTCCCATGCATGTCGTGAAGGCCCCAGGGATTCGGTTGCTTTTGACCCACAGGATGCGTCGTGGCGTCGCTGTTCTCCGCTGTCCAAGCGAATTGATCCGCGGTTTTGACGTCGTCACCAAAGCTAAACAAATTGGTCGTTCCCGCCCGGCACGCATATTCCCATTCGGCTTCGGAAGGCAGCCGGTATTCGTAATCCGGAGGCAAACGCCCCGCGGCGCGCTCCCTCTGGGTGATGGCCGAGCAATAGGCCGTGGCTTCGAAAAAAGTGATTTTTTCCACTGGCCGGTTCGAGTCCCCGGTAAAATGGCTGGGGTTTCGACCCACCAAGGCCCCGAATTCAGACTGTGTCACCTCATACTTCCCAATCCAAAAATCGCGCGTGATGGCCACCGGATATTTGAGGCGCATGAAAGTGCCGGCCTTGATGGAAACCATGTTGGTTCCGGGAACAAGCGCCTGTTTCGCCGAAGGTGGCGGAGTGCCGGACGAGCCGCTTCCGGGGCCGGGAGCTTTGGTGTCGCAACCTGATTGACCAAGCGCGAGAAAGAGCGCCGCCATCATCGCCCGCCCCGGGGATGGCCTCGCCGCCTTGCATCTCCCAGAGACGGCTTTTTTCGCCAGGGCACGAGCCCCAGCTTCCAGTCGCCCTCTCGCCGTATCCCGTGAAAAGTTCTTCATTCTTGATTCGTTATCTCAATGGTCCGTTGCTGGTTCGGCACCGCCACAACTTGCTCCGTGCCTCCGGGCCATCGCACCCAAACAGCCGCAGGAGGTTCGATGAGGCCGAGCACTTGCGCCGCCGCGTCCTGGGACCAGTAACCGGACCCCGCTTGAACCGTTCGGCAGGGGCCCATGCGTTTGTTAGCGTAGACGGCTCGCATTTGGGAGCCCACGCCATCCGGATTCGCGGGCGCGCCTCTCAGAACCACCCGCAACCCCTGTCTCGCCCCCCGGTTCAAGTACAACTTCGTGGCCGAGCTATTCTGTGAAACCACCAGATCGATCTTGCCATCATGATTGAAGTCGGCCAGGGCCGCCCCGCGCTGTTCCCCAAGGATCTTGACGCCGCTCACGCTGGCGTCCAGCCCCGTGAAAGTCCCGTCCCCCTTTCCAAGCAGCCAAAGCCCGCGGCCGCTGTCGTCGCGGGAAATATCGGACGCCGTTCCAAAAAAATTCTGGCTCAGGAAGAGATCCTCGACCCCGTCCCCGTCCGCATCGCCAACGTTGATGGCGAAAACGGGGGCGAGTTGGGCCAGGCTTGGCAGCGGAACAGCTTCGAACCGCGCGCCTCGGTTAAGGAACACCATGGAAGACAGTTCGGCCGCCTCGACAAAAGAAACGCTCTCGAGCCGCTTTCCCAGCCAATCGGCGATCGTGGCCTTGGAGAAGGCGAGGTGCGTGGGAAACAGCTCTGAAAGTCCCGGAAAACCCCGCGACAGCCAGGTGCGATCATGCACCGGAAACCAATTTGTCCCCGACTGCCATGATTCAATCATTTGGACCACGCCAGAGTGGTCCCAGTCGCCATGATACAATCTGAAAACCGTGGGTTGAAGCAGTTCGTAAACGGTGTTCCGTCCCCAATTGCCGCATGCCAGATCCATTCTTCCATCTCCATCAAAGTCCCCCGCGGTGACGCTGGTCCACCACCCGGTCAACGAGGCGCACCCCCATCGGGCGGTTCTTTCCTCGAAGAGCCCTCCTTCGTTTTGGAAAACCCGAACGGGCCCCCACTCCATGGCCAAGGCGAGATCCGAGTCACCGTCTCCATCCAAATCCAGGAAGGTCGCTCCACTGACCATGCCAATTGATTTAAAAGGATCGCCGGCCGAGGATTGCCGCGCTAGTTTCCCACTTTGATTGATCCAAATGGAGGACGAAACGGGCTCGGGATAGCGCCCTGGACTGGATCGGCCTCCCACAAAAACATCCAAATCTCCGTCCCCGTCGATGTCGGCGGCAGCAAGAGGTCCGAGGCTCGCGCTTCCTGCGGGCCACCGCTCCGGAGCATGGAGGCTGAAGATCGAATGGGCATGGATCTCAGATTGCTGTTCTGAAGCTAGTTCATAATTCGAATTTGCCACGAGGAGCATTCGATTTCCCCGGCCATCGGCCCAGCCCAGCACCGCGCCTTGATCTCCCACCGCGGCAGGCATTCCCTCGAGTTTCTTGAAATGACTCCCGTGTTCGTTTTTGTAAACCGCAAGGTTGCCACCACGGCCAGCGCCTACCATCAAATCCTCCCATCCATCCTGATCCAGATCGTGCCATCCAATGCCGGGCCCGAGCCGGCTCAAGCGCCGGGGGAGCGTTGGTTGTCGCGCCCAATCGTCATAGACCGACTCCGCATGCTCGTGCCGAATCAGCGTCGAAACATCCGAGAACAACGGGGGCAAGGCCTTGGCACCCACTCTTTCTCCGTGCGCCGCTTGATGGAGCTCTTGAGCTGACGCATGAACTCGCGAGGCTTCATGCGATTGGCTGATTTCGTATGTTCGGTTCGGCAAGATGCCATCCACGCTACTCCGGGAGCCGTCACGCCAGCGGATCTCGGCGCGCAAGGGCTGTTGGGCGCCCAAATCCGCGGCGAACACGCGCAGGGCCTGGTCGCCGGATAGATAACGACCGCCACTGATCATCTCCTGCGCTTGGCGGATCGAGCCGCCGACGATTTCGATTCTCGCGCCGATCCCCTGAGTGTTGCCCCCCAGCCCCTTCAAGCGCACCGCGATCCGCGGGGCCGCCGCCTCATTCCGATAAAGACTGGCGGCGGCGTTGAGGTTATTCACCACCAAGTCCAAATCTCCATCGGCGTCCAAATCCGCCTGCGCCAGGCCGAAGGAAACCCCCAAAAGCTCAAATCCCCACTCGGCGCCCATCGGTTCGAAAGTGCCATTTCGCCGATTGCGAAACGCGGCGTTTCTCGTTGGCCATCGGGGATGAAACTGCATCGACCTCTTTAATTGAGCCTCGGTGTGCCGCCGCCGCGGATCCTTGATGACGTTGTGGCTGTCTTGGTCCATCACATCGAATTCAAACCCATTGGTGACAAGAAAATCTTCATACCCATCAAGATCGACATCCAGGAAAATCGCGGCCCAAGTCCAGTCCGTGGCCGCTACCCCAGCCATAAATGCCGTTTCCACAAAGGATCCATCAGGGCGTCCCAAAAAGAGAGTGTTTCGGTTGTACTGAGGCCGGGAGTCCATCAATTCGATTTCGATCGGGTTGGGGCGGTCCCGCACCAACTGCGTCATTCTTTTGGAGTGGTCCCGAGCCAGCATGTCCACCACGACGATGTCGTCGTGCCCATCCCTGTCCAAATCCGCCACATCGACCCCCATGGATGACCGGCTTGTGTGTCGAAACATTCCCGGGTCGCTCGCACGAAAAGTGCCTTGCCCGGAGTTGATCCAAATCCGATCCGGCGAGGTGTTGTCATTGCAGACATAGAGATCGGGGATGCCGTCTCTATTCAGATCGCGAAACATCACCGCCAGTCCCCAGTCCCGGTATGGTGGGATCGGCTTGCCTTGATGATCCGAGTAAACACCCGGCTCGAACTGGATCGCTTTGAAACGGCCTTTTCCATCGTTCCGATAGAGCCCATGCACCTCGGGCAGCTCCCTGACTTTCCCATCCGGAAACGCCTCGAATCGATCCTTCCACCTCGCCAGCCGAGCCGATTCCCCATTCACTCGCGTCACCTCCCACTGGTCCCCCCGCCTCGCCAGCGCGAAACGAGTGGTTGGATCCGCCAAAAGCATCGCGTCGATGAAATGCGTGCAATACAAATCGAGATCCCCGTCGCCATCCATGTCGGCCAAGGCCATGGAAGTCGCCGACGCCGTGCGCGACAGCCCAGACTCCACAGCTTCCGTCCATCGCCCCTTGCCATCGTTCAGAAACAGCCTGGTCCCCGCCGAGATGCCGTTCACCAGCAAATCCAAATCCCCGTCGCCGTCGACATCCGCGAACACGGCTCCAGTGGAAAATTGCCCGGCGCAGGAGGCCTCACCCAGCGCCATCGGCTCAAACCTCCAATCGCCGAGGTTGCGATAGAGTTCATTGGGCCCTTGCAAATTGCAGAAATGGATGTCGGGCCTGTCGTCGCCATCAACATCCCCGATCGCGACTCCCGAGCCGTTGTGGGCCACGGCGTTGGTCAAAAAGGCGTCTTCACCGAGAATATTGGTGAAAGAGATTCCAGTTTGGGAACTCAACATGGGAACGAAGCCCGGTTTCCCGCCCTGACTGGGCTGCGCCAATCTGGATCGGAACCCCGGACCCGCCACCCAAGAGGAGTTGCCGCAAGCCTGATAGCACCCGAGAAGTATGAACGCGAAGGCCGTGAGTGCCCGGCCGGCTAGGATCATCGGGTCAGAAGAACAAATTGAGCGGCCTTGTCAATCCTGGGCGCGTTCGAAGTCCATTCGGAGCCCTGATGCCGGTTCGGAGATTCGGTCCTGTCCTGGCACCGTCTATGACGGGGCACACACACCTCAACATCCCGCCCATACATCCACGCCGAGTCCCTTCAGCTCGTCTTCCCTGAGCCTGGGAAGCGGCCCCCGAATCAGAGCGGTTTGAGACGTATGTGACGGAACGCCACGGGATCGTTGTGGCCGGCGAACCCAAAATGGCCCTTTGTCCGATCTTTGCCAGGATGCTCCGAGTTGTTCATGAATGAGGTGATCTTCGACAGGTCGGTGTCGAGGATCAAAAAACCGTTCAGCTCCACTTTGATCTTCGAACCTTGAACAGAGACCTCCTGGAAATTCCATTCGCCGATGGGGCGGTGAAAGCCCCGGGCGGCCGGAGCCATGGCATAAGCGGAACCATGTGCCTGGCGTGGGTCGATCTTCTCACCGGTTGCCTTCTCGTAGTGGTCGTCCAGCACCTGCAATTCGCACATGCCCACCGACGCGGCGCCCCCCTGGCCGGGGTAGCGGATCGCCAAGCCGTTGTTGCCACCAGGCGGAAACTTGATTTCCAAGCGCACAAGGAAATCGCCAAATTCGGCTTTCGTAAAAATCGTGCCCCCTCGCTTGGGCTTGCAGCGGATAGCGCCGTCCTGAATCTCGTAGTCCTCGAGAGGGCCTTCCCAACCGGCGAAGTCGCGGCCGTTGAAAACACTCACAAAACCTGACTCGCCCTTCGATGCGAGAATCTTGTTCGCCTCCTCCCCTCCAATCTCCCGCAGAAAAATATTCCGCCAGCGGATCTCGCCGCCATGGGTTTGTAATTCAATGGGTCCCTTGGCTGGAATGGGGATCTTCCGATCGTAGTAATTTTCCAGAATCGCATGATCGACGACGAGTTTGTCGTTCAACCAGATGCTGGTGCGCGAGCCCACCATGAGGATGCGAAATTTGTTCCATTCGCCGAAAGGCTTGTCGGCCAGTACCAAGGGATCTTTTCCAGGTGCCCCAGGGCTGTTGTTCCACAGGCCGCCACTGCCTTTTTGGACGCCATTCTTGACTTCAAACTCGCGTGGGTTGGTATGATCCCAAATCTGAACTTGCGGAACGCCGCGCAAGTAGATGCCGGAATCCGCCAATGGCACTGTCTTATATTCCAATAACAGCTCGAAATCTCCGTAATCCGCCACGGTGGTCGCATACTTCCCATGCCCGTCGTTCACGAGTTCGTCCCCCTCCACTGTCCAATGAGCTCTCATGTCGGCGGTCCATTTGGCGTCTTGCTCGGCTCGCTGGCTCTCGGAGAGCGCCAAGTATTTGCGATGATCAAACGTGTCGCCCCCACGCCAGCCAGTCAGATCTTTTCCATTGAACAGGGCGGAGAACCCGGGGGGTGGGGACGCGGCATGGGAGAGGACGGTGGCGGTGGCGAGTGCGGCGGCGCACAAGAGGGATCGGCGAAAAAAAGCTGGTTGCATAGGAAACGGATGTCCTATAGCACGGCCCCGCCCTGAGTTAAACTATTTTGTTGAGGAGAACAGCTTGGCCGTCCTCCCTGCAACCATCAACAACTCACTTCTTGCGCTTGAAAGTGAAGGTGCCGAAGGGCACGAGCTGTCCGTTGACAGATGCGGGGAAACCTGTGATCTGACGGATTCGTTCCCGCGGCTGCGTGTCGGAATCAAGCGAGGCATAACTGCGCCCGCTATCCGTTCCCGCATCGTATAGGTTGAGAACGACCGTCTTGGTTTCCACCCAAGCGCCATTCTCCCGCAAACTGATCCCATGCACCCCCGTGAACCAGTCAGGGCTCGGAGCGATCATGGTCACCAGCGTTACCAACGGGAAATCCCGATGCATGGTGAATGATGTGAACACCGTGCCATTGCCGGGAATGGAGCCGGGGCGAGTGAACACATTGAAAGCCGTCCCAAGCCCAATGGCGGCGTTAATTTCATTGCGAAGGTTCACAATGCTCCCCACCTCAGCCATGTCTTCGATGCCGCGCGACGCCAAACCGCCTCCCTCCCAAAAAACGGCCGAGGCCCGGTGCGTCCCTCCTACCAGTGGAGACCAATGCGCCCCAATCGGGTATTCCTGAGGATGAGTCGCGGATGTCCATTCGCTTTTGAACGCCACCTCGTACTCCGCGGTGTCGAGCGAGTTGGTCGCCGTCCCTGGAGGCGTATTCGTCGAACTCCCTCCCGGAGTCGAAGGGTTTGAATTCGTGGGCGCCGCGGAATCCGCCAATCGAACTCGATAAAACCCGGTCGAATCAATCAACGCCGATTGGAAGACTCGATTTGAAGTCGCCTCCCCAACGTTGACCCAGGAATCATCGCCCAGCCTAGACTTCCGTTGCACCTGGAATGGAGCCGTCCCTCCCGACCAGGACAACAGCGCATGGGTGGCCGTCAAGGAGATGCTGTCGAGGCGAAGCTCGTTCGACCCAAGGATGTATTCCACCACGAGTTGGGGCGCTCTCGTGGGATCTTCCCGGGAGGCGATTCGTCGCGCCGACTCCCGGACGTTCTCGTCGTTGACCGCCAGCACCCATCCTAAGTTCCCACCCGGATCAGCAAGCCATGACTGCACGTCGGCGGCGAGTTCGCGGCTCGATGGGATCGTCACCGAGCCCAGGCCTCCAAAAGAGGCCGACGCGCTGGGAGTCGAGGCGAAATCAGATCCAAAGCTTCCCCCTCCCTCCGACCAAGGCATGCCCGGAGACATGGTTAAAGCCCATGTCGTTTCCCCGGTGTTTGCCGGTTCCCCGATCAAGCTTTTTCCCACTCCCTCGACCCACATACGGCGCACTCGGTTCAATTGCAAGACACCCGAGGCGCCCCCGCTGGACGGCTGCCGAATGATTTGAAGCTTCAACTGCGCTGAGACGATGGTGGCGTTTGTTGGGATTTTTCCCGCCAAGTCGAACTTGAGCAAGGCTCGCGTCTTCTCACCGGTCGAGACCGTCCCGGCCGATAAATCCGCATTGGCACCCAGGTTGTTCCCGGGAAACTTCTCGTGCAGCGTCGTGTCCGCCGAGGGCGTCAGAACAACCGTCTCCGATCGCGCCTGAAGGACCGAGGCGAGGACAAGGAGAATCAGAGCAAAGGACCATGTGGAAGGGGGAATTCGATTCATCGGTGGCGCCGTGTGCAAAGCTTTAGTTGGCACAGTGGGCACCTTATCAGACCTACCGACGGTGGAAAGGATTCTCAGCGGCCGGTCCCTCCCGCACCCGCCACGTCGATCACCGTCCACCACACAAATTCCAGAAATTTTCTCAACCCCGCCACGGACGTGCGTTCGTCATTGCCATGCACTCGGGCGCTGTCCTCTTCGGTCGACACGTTGCCGATTCCATACACCTGCACCCCTTTGGCGCGCAACTGCGCGGAATCTGTGGCCCCGGTCAGCATAACCGGCAGCGTGGCGGCCTCTGGAAACATTCGTTGCTGAACCCGTTCCAAAGCTCGGAACAACTCCGTGTCCAATCTGGACGGCGGAGATGGCTTGCGTCCGCCTGTCTCGGCCATGGCCACTTCCACGGCGGGATCGTCGATCAATCGGCGCAACACCTGGGCAAAGGCTTCCTGATCCTCATCCGGCAACCAGCGGACGTCGAGCGTGGCCGTGGCATCGCCCGGGATCACGTTGTTTCTGAATCCGGCCTTGAAAACGGTTGGGGAGATGGAGGTCCGAAGCATGGAATTATAACCGATGTTCGTGACCCGGAGCTTCTCTTGCACCATCAACCCGAGGGCGGGATCCTCCAAATGTTGAAAGAGGAACGCCTCCTCCGGCGGAGAAATTGCCGCCAATCGCTTGAAAAACGCGCGGGTCGTCTCATTGAGGCGCATTGGCGGCTGCCACTGGCCAACTCGCGCAACCGCGGCCGCCAGGCGGACGATCGGGTTGTCCAATCGAGGCTTCGAGCCGTGACCGCTGACTCCCCGCGCCGTCAAAAAAACCGGTCGAGGCACTTTTTCAGTCGTGGCCACCCCCACGTATTGAACCTTGCCCTCCTTTTCATAAATGCGCCCGCCTTCGTTGAGAGCGAATTCGGACTCGATTTTCTCCCAATGTTTGCCGGCCATAAAATCAATCCCCACGTAGGTGCTGCTCTCCTCACCCGCTTCAGCTAGGAATATGACGTCCCGATCCAGCGGCACCTTGAGCCGGTGAAGGAGCAACAAAACTTCCAGACACACGGCGCCCATGCCTTTGTCGTCGCTGGCTCCTCGCCCATAGACGTAACCGTCCTTTATCACGCCCGCGAATGGGTCCACCGTCCACTTCTCCCGCTCAACGCCCACGACGTCGAGATGGGCCATCAGCAGCAATGGTTTCTTCCTCCCGCTGCCCTTGAGCCTCGCCACCAAATTCCCACGACCGGCTTCCAAGGCCAGAATCTCGGATGGAATCCCTTCGGCATCGAGAAATCGCTTCAAGTACTCGGCGCCTCTCGATTCGTTTCCGGGAGGGTTCACCGTGTCGACCCGAATGAAGCCGGTCAATATCTTGAGTGTCTCCTCGTGCGCGGAATCAAAATCAGGCGTGGCCGGGGCGGCGGCGGCATTCCAAAGCGCGGACAAGAGGACCATCATGAACCACGCGAATCGGGGGCGGACTGGACTCATCCGAGTCGTGTAGGGGATAGCGTGCCGGATGTAAAATCAAAACAATGGCGGGGCAATCTTGACCTCGAAGACGATTCGTGTAGGACTATCCGAACTCAATCATTCCACGCCGCCATGCCATTCTTCGCCCAAGCTTCCGCTGCTTCCTCCATTTACTGGCCCTTTGTCGTCCTCATCGTTTGCCTCATCTCGATCATCATCCTCATCACCAAGCTTCGCGTGCACGCATTCTTCGCGCTGGTGATGGCGGCGATGCTCGCCGGATTGCTGACGAACGTGAACGGTCTCAGCGATGAAAAATTGCGCAAAGCTTGGGACGCTCCCGCCAAAAGCCAATGGGTGCAAGCCGTGGAGCTGACCGCCACCGAACTGGGGAATACCGCCGGCAAGATCGGCATCGTCATCGCGCTCGCTTCCGTGATTGGCCTCTGCCTCATGGCCAGCGGCGCGGCCGACAAGGTGGTGCGGCGATTCATCAGCCTGTTCGGAGAGAAACGCGCGGGAGCGGCCATTCTGGTGAGCGGCTATGTCCTTTCCATACCGATTTTTTTCGACACTTTCTTCATGCTGCTCCTGCCGCTGGCGGTCGCGATGCATCTGCGCACCGGGAAGGATTACATGCTGTACATCATGGCCATCTGCTGCGGCGGCGTGGTGACCCATTCGCTGGTCGCCCCCCACCCCGGACCGCTCGCCATGGCCGAGTATCTCAAACTCGACTTGGGCCTCACAATCGTGGTGGGACTCGTGGCAGGAATCGTGCCCGTCTGCTGCTCGTGGATGACCGTCAAATGGCTTGGCCGGAGCCTTTCCATCCCGCTGCGCGAAACCCCCGGTTTGTCGATCGCCTCCCTCCGCGCCAGCGCCGAGCGGCCCGAGTCCGAACTCCCCTCCTTCACTTGGTCCATCCTCCCCGTGCTGCTCCCCATCGCGCTCATCTCGATCTCGTCCATCTTCATCGCCATCCAGGGCAAGGGATTTGAAACAAGCAACATCTCAAACGCGTCGAGCCTTTTGTCGAAACTCAAGACGCCGTCCGACCCCGTCTCCCAGGATTTGGTCGCGAACTTCACGCCCGCCAACCGAGCTAAACTCCAAGAAGCCAACGCCACCCAGGCGGACGCGCCGATCCTCAGCCTCATCGTGGGCGAACTCAACGACGCCATTCGCAAACGAGATCTCTCCAATCCCAACCGGTTCGCCAACATCACTTTGAGGCCGGAGACCGCGCAACTGCGGGCCTCCCTCCCGCAAGCCGACAACTTGGTCCGGCTGAACCGCCTGTTGCTCGAAGACGCTTTTCCGAATGAACTCAAGCAAACGCGGGGCATGAATCCAACTCTCTATACCCTGGGCGTGTTTTGGGGGAACAGAAACGTGGCGCTCTTCGTGGGGGCGTTTCTTTCACTCGCGGTGCTCGTGCTCCAAAAGAAAAACCTTTCGTTCGCCAAAATCGCCGAAATGATCGAGCCGCCCTTCGCCACGGCCGGGACCATCATCCTCATTACCAGCGCCGGTGGCGCTTTCGGATTGATGCTCAAAAACGCCGGCGTCGGTCAAGCAGTCGAAGCCCTGGTGCATGGCAAGCAGGTCAACTTGATTCTCCTCTCCTGGGTCGTCGCCGCCGTCATCCGCATCGCCCAAGGCTCCGCCACCGTGGCCATGCTCACGACGGCCTCCATGATTTACCCCATCATGAGCGGCGCGGGCGCGGCACTGCCTTATAATCCAGTCTACATTTTCATGGCCATTGGCTTCGGCGCCATGATGCTCTCCTGGATGAACGACAGCGGCTTTTGGGTCGTCGGCAAGCTGAGCGGATTCTCTGAAAAAGAAACGCTCAAAACCTGGACGGTCGTGGTCTCCGTCAACAGCGCCGCGGGCTTGATCGTGACGCTCCTGGGCTCGATCCTTCTGCCAATGCGTTGACGCTCGAATAGCGAGCCCGCGCGACCCGCGCCCGCCCCCACGGAAGGTATCGTAGTCATCGAGTTGGAAGCATTTCCTAGGGACGTTGGACTGGTTCGCGCAACAAAATTTGCCAGGCGCCTGATCCTGAATGAAGAATGGGATGCCACATCGCCCCATCACAGCCAGCTTTAGCTGTTGCATTCGGCATCACGAAGAGGATTATCCCATCATAACCCCCATCTTAGTTTCTCGTGAAAACAATGCCTAACTCGAGTCACCGCACTTCGGGCGCCCCGTTTCGAAGCGAGCATCAAGCGTTCACCCTGATCGAATTGTTGGTCGTCATCGCCATCATCGCGATTCTGGCGGGCATGCTTTTGCCAGCTCTGGCGAAAGCCAAAGTAAAGGCCAAGACCACCCTCTGCCTGAACAGCCTGAAACAAATGTCCCTGGCGACGAGGCTCTACGCCGACGACAACAAAGATCATGTGCCGCCCGTTATTGGGCAAGTGGGCCGGTATTGGTTCCATCAGATCGCCCCTTACATGGGCGATCAAAAGTACCAGGAAAAACCACATGAAAACGCGCAGGGAGTAATGCGCATCATGGTTTGTCCCGCCACGAAAAGGCCAAAAGCAAAACCCGCCGCCGATGAGTCCTGGTGGGGAACCTCCACTAGAACGTGGCGTGCCCTCCAGGCCGAAGGCAGTTACGGCATGAACCTCTGGCTCGACAACCAGGGCGAGTATTTGAACGATTTTCCCAAAGCAAAATATTTCTCCCAATTCACCGAAGCCCCGTCGGGCGTTCCCGCTTACGGCGATTCGGTATGGGTCGGATCGTGGCCCGAAGGGACCGACACACCCCCGGTCGATCTGAAAGGAGCCGGCTACGGAGGCGGGAGTTTTCCCCATGCCAAAGGACAATTCATGGGACGGTTCGCCATCGACCGCCACAGCGGCGGCATCAATATTGGGTTCACGGACGGCAGCTCCGCTCTCGTCAAGGTGAAACAACTTTGGACCGTGGAATGGCACAAGGATTTCGTGCCCAACCCCAACGTCAAATTGCGCTAGGCCGGCCGCACGTTTTTGCGAGTGCCTTCGGTCCTCCGCTCGCGTCGCGACGAAGTCCTCCGCTCCGATATCGCCGTCTAGGAGTGTCCCGTTCACGGCGAGCTTCATCCACACTCGCCCCGCTAGTCATGCGGAAGTGGAACTTGAGTTTTCGCGGATTCAGCGTCTCATGGGCCCATGTTTCCTTACATCAAGCTTCCAGATCCCGTGGATAGCGCATGGCAACCCGGTCCTTACGAGGGCGTGGAACTGCTTTTGCTTCACCGGAACGAGCAGTCTGGAGGGGTCACAGTGCTGAGGAAGTTTCGCGCCGGCGTCACAGTCCCAGCCCATATCCACCCGCTTGCGAACGAGCAAGTTTTCGTCCTTTCCGGCGAATGGGAAGAGGGCGGGACGGTGTACACTCGAGGCGCTTTCTTCCACGCTCCTAAAGGTGTCAAACATAATCCGCACTTCGCCAAGACGGAGGTGGTGAGCCTCACCATCTTCGACGGTCCGCTGACGGTCACGCAGTAGCCGGGAGTCGGCCCTGGTCGTCAGTCACTCTTCGTCAAGCCTTTCTCATCCAGGCTTTTCCAAATCTCCACGAGGATCAACCGCCGTTTTAAGGTTCAATTCCCTCGCACCGGCTTGGATCCAAGCGCGAGCCGCAACACCTGGGAAACCGTGCCCACGAAATGGGCCTTCAGCCTTCTGCGGACTTCCTCTGGCACTTCGCTCCAATCCTTTCGATTGCCCACCGGCAACAGCACGGACTTCATTCCTCCCCTCAACGCCGCCATGACCTTCTCTTTGATGCCCCCCACGGGAAGGACTCGACCCCGCAGACTGATCTCTCCTGTCATCGCCACATCCGGACGCGCCACTTGGCCAGACAGGAGCGAAGCCAGCGCCGTCACGAGCGTGATACCCGCGCTTGGTCCGTCTTTCGGAACGGCTCCGGAGGGGACGTGGATATGCAGATCCAGCTTCTCAAATGGAACTTCGCTGAGGTCGACCCCCGATTCTCCTCCCCGTAAATGGCTCAACGCGATCTGCGCGCTCTCCTTCATCACGTCCCCAAGGGATCCCGTCAGCAGCAGTCTCCCGGCGCCGGCCATGCGCGTCGCTTCGATCACCAGCAGTTCCCCGCCCACGGGGGTCCAAGCCAATCCCATCGCCATGCCGGATCGAGCGAGTGGTTGCTCCGGTTCCCGTTGAAATCGTGCCACGCCCAGCATCGTTTCCACATCACCCGGATTCACCACGACAGGCCTGGGTGTTTTCTCCTTCTCGACTAGTTTCCTCGCCACTTTTCGAACGACGGCGCCAATCTCCCTATCCAAATTCCTGACCCCCGCTTCCCTTGTGTAGTCTCGAATCAAAACCTCGATCGTTCGCGAGGGCATTCTCACATCCCCTTTGGCCAGCCCGTGCTCTTCGATCTGCCGAGGCACGAGGTGTTTGATCGCGATGAGCGATTTTTCACGAGGCGTGTAGCTCGGGATTTCCAGCACCTCCAATCTGTCACGGAGCGCCGGATGAATCGGTTCCAGCCAATTGGCGGTCGCAATGAAAAACACCCGGGACAAATCGAATGGCACATCCAAAAAATGGTCGCTGAACGATTTGTTCTGCTCTGGATCGAGAACCTCCAGCAACGCCGCCGCGGGATCGCCCCGCACGTCGCTTCCCACCTTGTCCAGTTCGTCGAGGAGAATCACGGGATTGTTGCTCCGAAGCCTTCGCATCATCTGGATGATCCTGCCCGGCAACGCGCCCATGTAGGTTCGCCGATGCCCGCGGATCTCCGCCTCATCCCTCACCCCTCCCAATGAAACTCTGCCAAACTTCCGCTCCAAAGCCTCCGCCACGCTTTTCCCCAAGGACGTCTTCCCCACCCCGGGAGGACCTGCCAGGCACAACACCGGCCCCTTGAGTTTCTGATTCAGATTCAACACCGCTAAAAACTCCAGCAACCGCTCCTTGACCTTGTCCAGTCCGCAATGGTGCGCGTCCAAGATCTTCGCCGCCCGGCTCAGATCATGACGGTCCGCGGTTCCCCGGTTCCAGGGCATGTCCACAAGCCAGTCCAAATAGTTCCTGGCAATGCTGTGCTCCGCGACTTGTGGAGGAATCTGGCGCAGCCTTTCCAATTCCTTTCTGGCCACATGTCTCACGGCTTCGGGCATCTCCGCCGCCTCGATTTTCTGCGCGAGAGCTTCCATCTCCGTGGCTCCTCCATCCTCTCCCAACTCCCTCTGGACCGCTCTCAATTGCTCCCGCAAATAAAACTCCCTCTGCGACCTCGACATCGAATCCGCCACGTCTTTCTGAATCTTCGAACCGAGCGTTTGCAGCTGAACTTCGCGATTCAAGAGCGGCAGCAATCGGGAAAGACGATCCTTGGGATCAGGAAGCTCCAGCAACGCCTGCCTGTCCTCCAAACTGAGGTTGGCATGCGGGGCAATCAAATCGGCGATCCGCCCGGGCGCGTCCGCGTTCAAAAGCCCCACTTTGACCTCGTCACCGATGCTCTGGGAAATTTCCGAAATCTGTTCGAACGCCTTCTTGGCGCTGCGCCCCAACGCCTCCAATTCGATCGAATCATTGGCTGCCTCCGTCAGCACGTCCACCTCCGCGATCAAATAGGGGCTTTCCTGGGAAAAACCCTGAATCCGAAACCGCCTCGTGCCTTCCACCATGATGCGCGCCGTGCCGTCTGGAAATTTCAACATCTTGGAAACCCTCGCAACGCACCCGATGGTCCACAACTGATCCGGCGTCGGATTCTGTGGAACCGGGTCTTTCTGCAGCACAAGACCCACCAATCGCTCCCCATCCACAACGTCATCCACCAGCCGAATGCTCGGGCCGGATTCCACCAGCAGTGGAACGGTCATGCCCGGAAAGACAACAATGTCGGAAAGCCCCAGGATCGGCAGGCTTCTCGGGAGATCCCGAAGCGGAGGCTCACCCCCGGCCTCCGAAGCGTTCTCCTCCACCCCCACTACTTCCACTACTTTTACTTCATTCATGGGCATCGGCAGATCCAGTCAGGAACACGCGCCGCTCTTCAGCTCGAGATCTCCACCGGCCGTGAAACCCGCGGCACCGCCAATGGAACCTCGAGCCTCAAAAAACCATTGTCGTAAGACGCGCGCACCTGGCTCACATCGTAAGATGCGGGAATCTCGATCACGCGTTCAAAAGGGCCGTAATTGATCTCCATTCGCAGGAACTTGCATCGCGGGTCACGAGTGGCATCGGATCGATGCCCCGAAATCTTAAGCCGGTCATCCTCGACCGCCACCCGCAGATCCTCCCGCTTCATCCCGGTCAATTCCATGTTCACGACGAGGCTGCGCGGGGTCGAATAAACATCCGTGTTCGGCGCCCAGGACCCTCCGGGCAATCCGACACTGCCCTCCATCCCTGGCGCGCTGGTTGTCGCGCCCTTCGAGCCAACCGCTTTGTTCACACCCATAAGTTTTCAGTATGATTGAAGTTTTCCCAGGGGGCAAGACGTGGCGATATACCCCCATTATCATCGATCAGTTGGTCGAGCCTTGGTTGGCCCGCCACCGATGACTCGTTAGTGCTTCACCTCCGCCGCTCCCCCCTCTGCTTTCGCTGGCAGATCGCCTTCGCCTAATTTGCGGCGGAAGAGCTCCAGCGCGAGGCCCTGGCATTTCACCGCCAGCTCGGGATCATAACGATGCCCCTCGTCCCGCATGAACGCGTGCTGGCCGTTGAACTCGTGCCAGGTGAAATGAAGACCCGCATCGGCCATCGCATTGTAGATGATCGCCCGCCCCTGCGCCGGGACATGCGGGTCCTGCCTCCCCCAAATCATCAACATCTCTCCTTTGATCTCCCGCAGGCGGTCAAGTGTGTCGTCCCGCATGCCCCGGCCAAGACCCCGCTTGTGGATGTCCGTCGCGTAGAAGGAAACCCCGGCGAGAACGCCGCCATTCATCGCCGCCCGGACACAGAGATGGCCGCCGATGCAAATCCCCATGACCCCCAGCCGGCCCGTGCACGCAGGATGGACTTTCAAGTAATCCAACGCGGCGCGCGCGTCCGTGTCATAGGCCGGGAGCTCCTTCGTGATCTTGAGCGCATTGCCCCGCTCCACGCCGGACTGATCGTAGGCCAAAGCCACTCCGGCAGGCTCATACTCATGGTAAATCTCCGGCGCCGCCACCACGAATCCATGCCCGGCCAGCAGAGCCGCCGTCCGCCGTATCGGTCCTGTAATCTGAAAAATCTCGGAGAACAACAAAACCCCCGGATATCGGCCCTCCGCGACAGGACGAAAAAGGTGCGTTCGCATCGGGCCCGTAGGCGTCGCGATGTCCACGAATTCGTTGTCTTTGATGATCATCGTCTATTAATGATTGCTATCGCCCAGTCCGCGGTTCGTTGGACGCACTGACAATACTGAGGCTGCATCAAGAAACAAGCGAAGCATTCGTTGAGCCCCCACGCTCCCTTGCGGTGGATTCGCCGAGGGGCTCGACCGGCGGGGCAACCAGCCCCGGACCAATTTCAGCGCCACCCCCTCGTTCTTGCTGGCCTATTCTGTCGAGCAGCCCACAGCGTTTCCCCGGAATCCCGGCCGCCGCAGGCTCCGCAAAAACATTGAGCGCTTCCATCTTCATGCCGGAAACGATACTGATAACAGGAAACCACGATGCAGATCTTGCCACCTTTGCGCCACATTCCACTCGCCCTGTTGTGCCACCTCCCCGCGCTTCAGACATTCCAAGCCCCCCCGGCGGGCTCTGCCACGCCATCGACCGTTTCCGTGAAAAGAGGACAGAATATCGTCATTGCGTGGGGCGGTGGCAAAATCCACACAAAAAGCGGCGCCATTTCGTGGCCTTTGCCTTGAGCAAATGATTTCAACACGATGACTCGCAAACCTCCATCGCGGACGCGTTCCAGAACCGCGCTTGAAGTCCCGCGGCCTCTGGGCTTCACGTTGATTGAGCTGCTTGTCGTGGTCGCAATTGTCGCCGTGCTGGCGGCCCTCTTGCTCCCCGCGCTCGCCCGGGCGAAGGGTGTCGCTCGCAAATCCGCCTGTGTGTCGAATCAACACCAAATTGGGCTGGCCTGGCAGTTGTACCTGGACGAAAATGAAGATCGCTTTCCCGATCGACGCGACTTGAAGACAACCTTGCCCGGTGGCTACATGCCCTGGACCACGTGGCCGAAAAGCGACCCACGCGCCGGGTGGGCTGCCATCGCGCTGAATCCCGCTCTCGGAACAACGCGGATCTGGTCGTGTCCCGCGATGGCCGCCGGTCCGCTCGCCCGAGCCGAGCAGGCCCACCAAATCGGTGGGTTCGACACCAACTCGGCTCCGCTGGTCAATTACTGGATGTGGCGTTTCGATCGCCCGGACGACCCCATTCCACTCGACAATTTTTGGGGAAAAACAACTTCCGAGGCGTTGACGCAATTGATCGAAGCGAATAATCCGGTGGCCGGCGCTCCGGCTGGTCCAACCGAGGTCGAGCTTGTGGTCGATCCCTACTTTCCCAACACCATAGCGTCGTTGCCTCCCGAAATTCGCGGTTGGTCCGCGCACCTTGGCGGCCGCAACCGGCTTTTCCTAGACGGTCATGTGGCGCATTTCAAAGACAGCCGGATACGGTAAAACCCGAGTTCAAAGCTCTACCTGTGGAATGGTTCATTGTTGTTGTCTCATCACATCAACTGTTTCGTCATCTTGCAGACCTCTCCATTCTTGCTCGTATCGCTTTATGATACTGTACGTTCCGCGATGTCTCAAAAGTGTTCAAAAATGTGCCAATAAACGATTGACGCCGTCGTTCGACTACGATAAGTGAAGATTACGACCCGATAATCACCAATTCCACTCAATTTTCTACACTATTGCGTGGTCCATGAGACCAGCTAAAAAGCTCGGTTCATTGGAATGCAATTCAGAAGGAGACCCAAATGAAACTTAACGTTGCAGTCATTACGGCCGGCACGGTGATCGCCTCAGCCTGCGCGGCGGAGGCGGGGATTAGCGTCAAGCTCACACCCATATCAACCCCATTCCCAGGCGCCATCGGCATCGATTATCACCAGCCAACAGATTCGGTCGTCATGTCGGTGAACTACCCCAGCGGATCTCCAAACAGCTTCGTTCGCGTCAAAGCGGACGGAACCCAGCTTCCTTTTTCAACTGTCAGTGGTTTGACGGATGAAGTGAAGCTTGCCACCGCCCGGTCTGGCTCGGCCTTTCCGACTGGAACCGTTTTCACCGGAAACGGCATCGATGGCCAAATCACCAAGATCAGCCCGGATGGCACGTCATTCATCAGCGCTTGGGTCGACTTGCCTGGAGTAGGCAACGGGCTCATGCGCGGCTCGCTGCATGTGGATCGAACAGGAGTGTGGGGAGGAGATCTTTTGGCAGTCACTACGACTGGCGAAGCGTGGCGGATCAATAGCGCGGGAACTCCCACCAAGGTCGCTGACGTCCCCCCCCACCTGGAAGGTCTGATGAGTGTCCCCGATAATGTCGCCAAGTATGGACCGTTGGCGGGAAAAATGATTGCCGGAGCGGAAGGTTCGGGCCTGTTGTACGCCTTCGACACGGCGGGGGGTGTCACAACTCATTCGCTGGGGGTGGCGATCGAAGACATCGATATGATCAACGCGAATGAGAATTTCTACGGGGTCAATTATGGAACCGGAAAACTGCTCGGTGCACCTGCCTCTTATTTCACGTCGGCCGTCGGGGATATTCTTTTGACTCAGGAATTCGGAGGCACATCTGGACTCTTCACCCTTAAATGGAACGGATCCACGCTGGTCACCGAAGCCGTGACCTTGACAGGCGACTCATTCGACCCCGGGCAGTGGGAACACGTCACATTTGCGCCGGCTGGGATCGTCGAAATCCCCCCCGTTCCAGAGCCATCCACTTACGCCGTGGGCCTTCTGCTCTTGGCGCCCCTCGCGGCATCTTTCATCCGTCGTTCCAAACAGCCCGCCGCACAGTAAGGGTCCACGCAAAAATAACTTCGGATTTTGGCGGGAGCGCTGCCCGGCCAGGTGCTAGGCGCGAGGGAGGCGCATCCCTTATGGATCTTGCGAGGGTTTCGGAAAACCTTATCACCAGGATCTTGCGAAGATTCGCCAGGGGCAACTGCCGCTTTAGGGATGGTGGATCGATGCTTCTGGCCCTCCCTACTTCTCCACCCTGATCACGGTCGGAAACGGCTTGGCGAGAGTCCCGGCTTTGATCACGCCTCCCTGCATGACAGCCAGAAATTTGGAACGGTCTTTCAGCACCGAAATATCACCCACAGGATCTCCTTTCACCACGAGCACATCGGCGAGTTTGCCTTTTTCAAGCGTGCCAAACTCCTCGCCACGCGCCATAATCTCTGCACCTGTTTTGGTGGCGCATCGGATGACTTCAAGGGGCGTGAGCCCGACGTGCTTGACGAAAAAAACCAATTCCTGGGCGTAATCTCCATGTGGATTCCAGCCAAATCCGTAATCGCCGCCCATGCCGAGGCGGCCGCCCGCCCGCAAGATGCGGCGAGCGCTTTCCGCGCCGCCGTCGAGCGTTTCCTGATGACCGTCGATAACAGCCTGCGACAGGCCAAACTCCGGCCCGCGTTCTATGCTGGCTTTCTCAAAATAAAGCGCCGGTATCACGGGCGTGTTGCGCTCCAGCAACAGATCCAACGCCTCGTCGTCCATAAACGTGCCGTGTTCGATGGTGTCGTATCCGGCCCGCAATGCATTCTTAATGCCTTGTGTCGCGCGGCAGTGGCCGGTGACTTTTAGCTTGTGGTTATGCGCCGTGCCCACGACCGCGTGCATCTCCTCAAATGTCATGCACAGAGTGTGATGATCATTCACATCAGGCGAAGCGGCATCCCCCGTGGGGTACGTCTTCACCCACTCGACTCCGTCCTTTACCAGGGATCGAACCGCCTTGCGCGCGTCTTCCTCCCCGTTGATGATGAACACAAGTCCTTCCATCCCGATTTTTCGGAACTCAGGGTTCCAATCCATGAGTCCGCCCGCGGAGCAAATCTCGCGTCCCGACGCCGCCAATCGTGGTCCGGGAATTAGGTCGCTCTCGATGGCTTTCTTGAGCCACACATCGACATTAAACAAACACCCGCCCGAGCGGGCCGCCGTGTAGCCGCACTCAAGGGCTAGGCGCGTGTTCACCGACGAAAGCAACGACACATATTCCACCGGATATTTGATATCGAGATCCTCCAAGGCCGCGATGTTGAAGTAAGTGGCGTGAAAATGGGCCTCGACCAGGCCAGGCATGATCGTTCCGCCTCGCGCGTCGATGATTTCCGCGTCCCGAGGGGTTTCAGGGGCAAGAGCGGCGGGGCCGGCGTATCGAATGCGACCGTTCTCGATCAGCAACGCGGCATCCGGGACCGGCGGAGCGCCCGTGCCGTCAATCAGTTGGCCGTTGTTGATCAATGTAATTCCGACAGCGGTCTTCATGGGGTGAAGCGAGCAATTCTCATCTCGTTGTAGCGTCCGCGCGGCTGATTGGATTTCCCCGCCCAGCAACCGGCCGGCGAACCAATGTTCGCACAACCGGGTCGAGACATGAGACGGGATCCTTGGGGTGAGTATATCATTGGCCCGGTTGTCCTCCATGGAACGACTTGCGCCAAAACCCACCACGCCGTCGATCCGCTCCCAACGGAACAATCGCGGCTAAGGAACCGTGCAGAAATTAATTCCGATTTTGGTCGGGAGAAAGTGTGTAGTTCCAGACGGGTAGAACGGAGTGGGTTTTGAGGTTGAGGAGACGCATTTGGGTATTGGAAACCTTTTGGGCGGTGGGAAAGGACC
>SXGS01719261.1_pt1 | contig 39254 bp, 39 predicted proteins | sample 3174681 | NCBI WGS metagenome assembly SXGS01 (sample SAMN11356861, study PRJNA531348) | freshwater metagenome | isolation source: freshwater sample F1-80 | place: China: Fuxian Lake, Yuxi | collected 2017-12-25 | reverse complement strand
CCACCTTCTGCTGGTTGCCGCCCGAGAGCGTCCCCGCGGGCTGCTGGCGGCTTCGCAGCCTGATCTGCAACTGCGCGGCCCGATCGTCAAATGCGCTGCACTCGCGGGCGGCCACCATCCAGCCTGCGCGCGAAAACGCCTTGAGATTGGGCAGCGAGAAGTTCTCCTGCGCCGAGAGCCCCAGCACCAGCCCCTCGGCCTTGCGATCCTCGGTGAGCAGGCAGATTCCTTGGGCGATGGCGTCGCGCGGGCTGCGCAGAGAAAGCGGCCGCCCGTCGAGCTCCACGCTGCCCGATTCAGGTTGGTCCGCTCCAAAAATCAGGCGCGCCGTCTCGGTGCGACCCGCACCCACCAATCCCGCCAAGCCGAGCACCTCTCCACGCCGAATTGAAAAGGAGACACCGCGCACCGCGCGTCCGCGGACGAGGCTGCGCACGCACAGACGTTCGGGCCCAATCTCCGCCCGCCGCTTAGGGAATTCCTCATCGAGGCTGCGCCCCACCATGTGTTCAATCACTCGCCCGCGCGTCCATTCGCGCAAATCGGCAGTGGCGACATGGGCGCCATCGCGCAGCACCATGGCGCGGTCGGCAATCTCAAACACCTCGTCGAGCCGGTGGCTGATGTACAGGATGCCCAGCCCCTTCGCGCGCAGCTCACGCAGGCGTGCCAAAAGGCCCGCGACTTCGCGCGGGGACAACGCGGCGGTGGGTTCGTCCAGCACCAAGATGCGCGCCTGCCCGGCCAGCGCCTTGGCAATCTCCACCAGCTGCTGCTGGGCCACGCTGAGTTGAGCGCACGGGGTTTCTGGGTCGAACGTGGCGCCCAGCTGCGAAAGCACCTCCGTGGCGCGGGCGTGTTCCTCAGCCCGGAGAATGAAGCCACCGCGGCTTAGCTCCTTTCCAAGAAAAATGTTCTCCCGCGCGCTTAAGCAGGGCACCAACTGCAACTCCTGATGGATCACCGCGATGCCCGCGCGCCTGGCTTCCGGCGGCGAGGCGAGACGCACCGGTTTTCCATCAAGCTCGATGACGCCGGCGTCGGGAGAGTGCGCGCCGCCCAGAATTTTGATGAGGGTGCTTTTGCCCGCGCCGTTTTCTCCCAGCAGTGCCAGCACCTGACCGGCGTGCAAATCCAGATCCACCTCTCGCAGCGCCTGCACGCCCGGAAAGGACTTGGTCATGCCGCGCATTCGCAGCAGGGGCGGCGGCTCGGCCGGCGCGGTCCCGCTCATTTCAGGGCAGGATCCTTCTCGGCGTCGGCCCGTCGGTAGAGCTGGGTGGGGATGAGCATGTTGACGGGGAAGGATTCGCCGTTGAGGTACTTCACAATGTGGCTGACGATCACGACGCCCATCTGATCCGGGAATTGGATGGGGTCGGCGACGAGTTTGCCTTCCTTGATGGCCTGCTTGCCTTCGATCTGGCCGTCAAATCCCACGATCTTCACCTGCGTGGTCTTGTTCGCCTGCCGCAACGCCGTCCACGCACCCAGCGCAGAGGGATCATTGATGGCAAAAATACCGCTGAGGTCAGTATGAGCCTGCAACGCATCCGCGGCGGCGCGAAACCCGGCGTCCTGCAGGCCGCCGCCCTCCAGCTCGGAGACGATCTCAATCTTGCCGCTGTCACGCCCCTGATTATGGCGGTCGATCACCTCTCGAAATCCCTGCACGCGCATGACGCACGAATTGGCCTGCTTAAAGTGCAGGACCAACACCTTGCCGCCCGCCGCGCCCAGCGCCTCGACCATCGCCTGTCCCGCCAGTCTGCCGCCTTGAAAATTGTCGGTGCCCACATGCCCGGCGATCTTCGCCCCCTCGGCCACGCATTCCAGATCGCAAGTGAACACCGGGATGCCTGCGGCGTTGGCCTTCTTCACGGCGGGGCCGATGGCGATGCGGTCGGCGGGGTTCAGCACGATGGCTGCCACCTTCTGCGCGATGAAATTGTCGACGTGCTTGGACTGCTCGTTGACGTCGCGCTCGGCGTCGCTCACCACGACGTCAAAGCCCTGCTTCTTCGCCTCGGCCGTAAGGCTGTCTGCGATGATTTTGAAGAAAGGATTTTTGAGGGTGAGCGCAGAGAAACCAATCGTGCCCCGGTGGGCCGCTTTGGACCCTGCGGGCGCGGGTGAACCGGGCTTGGGCCCAGCATCGCCATCGCATGCCAAGAGGCCAAACACGGACAGCAGCCCCACAACACCCCGCAGTCCAAAATGATTCATGCGCCCTTTGTTTGCTTGAGAATAGCCAGAGAGAGTACCGGCCGCACCCTTTCAAGCCAACGAAAAACACGCCCCGCACAGGGGAAATGCACAAGGCGTTTTGCCTTGTCGCGGTGCCCACCGCAAAACTAACTTGCAAGCGCGCGTCACAAGCGCGCGCGTCAATGCCACGCACATGAGCACGCCCTCCATCCCGCCACGCCTGCGCCGACTACGCCGCTCGCAATCGGTGCGCGGTCTGGTCCAGGAGACGCGCCTGCGCGTCGAGGATCTTATCCTGCCGCTCTTTGTGCGTGAGGGCAGCGGCGACGCTGAGCCCGTGGCGTCCATGCCCGGCGTCTCGCGGCACACTTTGGAGGGTCTGGTCGCGCAAGCGCGCGCCGCGCACGAGTTGGGCATTGCGGCCGTGGCGCTTTTTCCCGTCACGCCCGCCCGCCGCAAAGACCCGCGGGGGCGCGAGGCGCTCAATTCCAAGGGGCTGGCGCTGCGGGCCGTGCGCGCCCTCAAAAAGGCGCTGCCCGACCTGGTCGTCATCACCGACGTTGCGCTCGATCCCTACACCCGCCACGGCCACGACGGCGTGCTCGACAAGCGTGGCCGCGATGTGGACAACGATGCCACCGTCGCCATCCTGGCCAAGATGGCGGTGTTGCAGGCCGAGGCGGGTGCCGATTGGGTCGCGCCCTCGGACATGATGGACGGGCGTGTGCGCGCCATCCGGGAGGCGCTCGACAAGGCGGGACACACGCAGGTGGCCATCCTTTCCTACGCCGCCAAGTTTGCCTCGGCCTACTACGGCCCGTTTCGCGAAGCGGTGGGCAGCGGCGAGGCTGCGGGGAAAACCTATTTGGACAAGCGCACCTACCAGCTTAATCCCGCCAATGCGCGCGAGGCGGCGCGCGAGGCGGCGCTCGATGCGCAGGAAGGCGCGGACATCCTGATGGTCAAGCCCGCAGGCGCGTATCTCGACATCCTGCACGCGCTAAGGGCGCGCACGACGCTGCCGCTGGCGGCCTATCAGGTCTCCGGCGAATACGCGCAGTTGCATGCCGCGGCCCGGCTGGGCTGGCTCAACCTCGAGGCCACGCGCGACGAGGCGCTGCTCTCCATCAAGCGCGCCGGTGCGGACCTCATCCTCACGTACTTCGCCATGGATGTGGCGCGCACGCTGCGTTAGAGGATGCACGCTTGCCTTGGGCGGGCGGGTGCGTAGGGTGGTGCCATGAAAACTTGTTGGAGCCTCGCGCTGGCGGCCGCGCTGCTGCCTTGGATGGCGTGTCTGGATTTTGAATCCCAGTCGTTGACCTACCGGTATTTTGCGGCCAGCGACGTGATGGTGATCTTTCAGAACTACGAGGGCGTGCATGGCACGAGCCAAGCGGATGGACTGGACGCCACGGAGCGCGACCAGCTCGCCTCGGTGTTCGAGGGGCCGCGCACGTTTTTCTTCTCCAACTGGATTCTGGAATACAACGCGCCACAAGTCCGGCAGCGCCTGGCCGAGCTGCGCAATGACGCCCAGAGTGCGCCCGAAGTGCGCAAGGCCACGATGGCGCTCTTGGAGCTGCTGCTGGAGAATGTCACCATCCAGTCGGGCCCCTTCTACCTCAATGCCGATGGAAAAACCTCGGGCATCCAGCGCGTCACCGTGCGCCGGTTTGCCAAGATTCTGGCGGCCGCCAACGCCGCCTTGCGCGCCGAGCTGCTCGCGCGGCCTGCCAAGGACGGGGAAGACGTGTTCCAACAGGGTCTGCGCCGCCATGCGCGCGCCCATGCGGACTTCATTATCCAAAAGGGACAGAGAATCGAGGCCCATCTTCCCGCGGGATGGGACACGATCTGGGTCACCCTCCACGGGGAGGATTCATCGATTCTCAAGGCCGTCCCCAAGATGCTGGAGGGCGGTTTTGAATTCGCGCTGCGGCACAATCAATTGGTGCTGGCTGCGGGTGCCGTCGAGGGCAACGCCACCACCCTGCGGATGACCAACGCGGAGGGCAAGTATCGGCCCAACGCCGCCGGGTATTTGGAAGAAAAGCACGGACTCAAACGCACGTTTGACGTGGCGCGAGCGCAACGGGAGTTTTTTGAGGAAAGCAGCCGCCAGTTTGGAAAGGCTCCCTCAAAACCCTAAAGGCGCGCGTGCCCTTCTTGGGAAGCTCTAGGGCTTCAAATCCAGCGTAGGCAATTGGGGAAGGCAGCCGGCCAAGAACCCGCCCATCTGGGCCAGCGACTCCTTCAAGCCCACCCATTCCGTCTCGTAGGGGGAAGCCAATGACGCGTCCAGCAGCGAGAAGGCCGATTGCACCGGCAGCGAGGGCAATGGCGGCGGGGACGCTTGGGCGCCCAGTGAAGGGTGCTGCGAGTCCGCCAATGTCGCTGGCGCGGGCGCTTGGGGTTGCGGCAGCAGATGCGATTTGACGAGCGTCAGCGCGACCACCAGCAGCGCCACTCCCAAAATCGCCCGCGAGAATGCTGGCGCAATCCATGGATGGGGCTCTTCATCGGCGGCGTCGGCGGCCACGGCGCGCAGGATGCGCTCGCGCAGGTAAGGTGGCGGTGGCGGAACCGGGCCTTGCGCCTCGGCCAGCAGGCGGGAAATGCGGCTCTGGGCGGCATGATGCGCTTGGCAGCGCGGGCAGCGGGCCGTGTGCCGCAGCAGAAATTCCGGGAGCGGTGAGCCGGCGCTCACGTGCTGGCTGATCTTCCATTGGTGATAAAAGCAGATCATGGCGCGGGGTTCAGGCTTGCTGGGGCCACCAATGCAGTTGCTTCACTGGCACCGGGGAGGCGCAGGCTGGCGCGAGGATGGGATCGATTCCCGTGGCGCCGCCGCTGCCTCCCTGCGGACCGGGCAGCACCCCGGCCAGCCGCTTGCGCGCGCGGTGCAACAACACTTTCACCGAAACCTGGGAGCGGTTCATCACCCGCGCGATGGACTCGATGGGCATGTGCTCCCGGTAGAAGAGCCAGAGGGCCGCGTACTGCGGTTCCACGAGGGCTTCACGAGCGGCGCGCCAGAGCTCTTGGCAGTCATCGGCCTCGGCCAATGTCCACGCTGGATCGCGGCCGGGAGAGGGCAGCGACTCGGCCGCGGCCAACTCGCAGGTGGGGCGCACGGCGCGGGCGCGATGGTGGTTGATGGCCAGCCGACGCGCGATGGTGAAGAGCCAGGTGACAAATTTTGCGTCCAGCCGGAATTGATGGATGCGCCGGTGCGCGGTGATGAAGGTTTGCTGCGTCAGGTCTTCGGCGTCCTCCTGTGTGGGCGCTTTCTGGCAGAGAAAACGAAAGACCCGGGCATGGTGGCGCGTGATCAGATCCTCAAACGCCGCAAGCTCACCCGCTTGCGCCTGCCGGGCCAGTTCCTCGTCGGAAAGCGGTGCCATCGTACCGGTCACTTGGGGGGGAGGGGCTTTGCGGGTGGATCGCCAAGCTTAAGCTCGAGCTTGAGCGAGCCCTTTCCCTGCGCAGTGGATTCCGCCTCCAGCCTGATTTTAAGCGTTTCCAATACCTCCTTCACCGGCACATCGAGCCGGACTGAAACATAGGGATCGGCCTGCTCGATCTTCAGGCGCTGCGCCAGCTCCTGGGCACGTCGGATTTCAGGCTTCTTGCTGTCGCCCAGCTGCACGATGGCCACCAGCCCCTGCAGCGCCTGCTGCACCGACACCGCGGCCGACGCCTCACAGGGCTGTACCAGCAGGCGCGCGGTGAAATCTCCGCGGTGTTCGCCAACGGCAAGGCACATGAGTTTGAGTTTCTCCAGCAGATTGGCCTGCGGCTCGAGCTTCCCAAAGGCCTCCATGTCGGCCAGCGCCAACAGCGTGAAGGGCTCTTCACCCTTGCCGAGGCGGGCCAGCACCTCGTGGGGCTTGCAAGCGGGCGACTTTTTGTCGAGCACATCGAGCAGGGCAAGCAGTGCCGGCTGGCCATCGCCCATGAGAACCGTCCGGGCATCGTACACGCAGCCATAATGCGCCCCCTTGTCGTCACGCCAGCTGTGCAGGGCGTGCCCGCCGTAAGCAAGTTCGCGGTGTTCCTTGGCGCCCCGAACGGCGACCTTGAGTTTTTCCTGCTGGAACTGTCCGGAGAAGAGCACCACGACTTCGTCGCCCTTGGCGCCCAGCCCCACGAGCGTGACGCCAGAGAGGTCTCGGCGCGGATCCAACCCGGTGGCCTTCTCGACCAGCTCCAAGGCCGGCGAGAGCGGCGCCAGCTGCTTGAGAATCTGCGCACCCAACTGGGTTTCCTTAAAACGCTTGAGGTCGGCGTGGACAAACCAGCGCGTTTTCTCGGGCACCTTCGCTGGATCGAATGGGTCGGCCGTGGCCGCCGCGGCCACGCACAGCCCTGCCACCAAGGCCCATTGGATGTGGCGCTTCATGTTGATCCTTCCCTTTTCGTTTGGCACGCCCACTTGGGAATACGCTTCGAGCAGCCTTCGGGTTACTGCTTTTGCCCGCTCACTTGCTCCCCCTGGGGTCATTCTTGAACCGAAAGGCCGGCGTGCCAACCAAGTCGGCGCTGGTGACGGTGGGGCACCAGTACTTTTCGATGTGTTCAACCACCCGGTCGGTGCCCTCAAAATGGCTGACAAACGGGGCCATCTTGGAGTTGTACATCGTGTCGGTGAGATCGCGCACGAGCACGACGTTGAGCCCCAGCTTGACGAGCTGCCGGATGGCAAAGGGCCTGCCCAGCACGCACATGTTGGTGTGCACGCCCATGAAGATGATCTGGTTGATGCCGCGCGCGGCCAGCAGGTTCCACAGCTCGGCGCCGCTGTCGGTCAGGGCGTCTTCGTCGCCCAGGTGCAATCCGGCGGTCTGCCGTTTCCATGGGGGCTCGATCGCGCACTTCACCGCGCAATCGCAGCCCATGTCGGTGTCGTCGATGGGCAGGCCCGGCTCGCGGTCTGGATCGGTGTAGAGCCAGCAGGTGCCCCAGCGTTCGTGCCGCGTGTCCAGCGGCACCGGCGGACGGGCGGCGGGGGCGGTCTGGGCGCGCCGGCGCTGGGGTGTGTTCTTGTAGAAATCGGTGACGGTGCTGGGAGCATGCACGATGAACACGCCCTGGCTGCGAAGCGCGCGCAGCACCGCGTCCATGCGCGGGGTCATTTCCGCCACTCGCGCCGCCGCGCCCTTGCACCAGTGGTCGTCCCACATGTCGCAGACGATGACGGCGGTCTTCCTGGAATCCCAGCGCACCTCGCGCAACAGGGTCTCGTACCTTCCGCCGCTCTGCGCGCCCAGAACACGCACGCGCGTGTTGAGCTTGAGCTCTCCGGCCGTCAGAAGGATCGGAAAAAGCAGCGCGGCAGCCTTGAGGACGCGGTTCATACCGCCGACGCTAGCCTGTGGTTGTGCGCCACGCAATCCGCATATCGCACGCCCGAGCCGCCAAACAAATCCAGCGCCGTGCCGATGGTGAGATGCACACGGCCTTTGCCGACGGCACTCACCTCCTCCAAATCGTGGATCGACCGCGCGCCGCCTGCGTAGGTGACGGGAATGGGGGAGCCTTCCGCCAGCCGCCCAACCAGATTCAGATCCACGCCGCCGCACAGGCCCTCGGCGTCCACCGCGTGAACCAGAAATTCGTCGCAATGCACAGCGAGCCGCGCCAGCTCGCGCGCGTTGATTTCAAACTCGGTGAACTTCTGCCACCGGTCGGTGACGACCCAGTAGCGGCCCTCGCGCAGGCGGCACGAGAGATCCAGCACGAGCCGCGCCCTGCCCACGGCCGCCACGAGCGCGCGTACGCGCTCAAAGTCCAGCCGCCCTTCGCGGAACACCCAGGAAGTGACGATGACGTGTGAAGCGCCTGCCTCAAGCCACCCCTTCGCATTGTCGCCATTGACCCCGCCGCCCAGATGCAGGCCGCCCGGATACGCCGCCAGCGCCTCGCGCGCGGCCGCCTCATTGCCCGCTCCCAGCTGGATGACGTGGCCTCCGCGCAAGCCGTCACGCTGGTACTGCTGCGCGTACCACGACGCAGGCCGGTCGGAGACAAAGTGGGTGTGCAGCCCTTCGCCGCCGTCGCTCAGTGATCCACCGACAATCTGCTTCACCTTCCCCTCGTGAAGATCAATGCACGGCCGGAACACGGCCCGAACCTAGTGCGAAAGGCCGACGCGCGTCGAGGGACGAATACGCAGTCTTGGGTGGGGACAACTTCCCGTTGCGCACAAGACCGCGCCCCGCCAGCCTGTCCTTGCTGGGAGGTCGTCATGAAGGGATTCAAACGTTTCAGAACGCCTGTGTGCGCCGTTCAACTGGGTTTGGGATTGCTGCTGCTGGGTGCGGGCTGTGCGCAACCAGGCCCGGCGTCTTTGAAAGCGTCCGCCCAGTCCGCCCCTGAGCCCGTGCCGCCACCCTCGCCCCCGTCGCCGCTCTCCCAGTCCAAACCGACCGCCGACTTTGTTCTGGTCGAGTGCCGACTTCTGGACGGCGGCGCAGTCCTCTCAGCGCCGCGCATCCTGACGCTGAGCGGCCGCGAGGCGCAGATCAGCATCGAGCATCCGGTGACGCTTCCCGACGAGCGGCAGGTGCCCGCGGGCCTCTCGCTTCGTATCGTGCCGAAGATCGAGGGCGCCTCGGTGGTTTTTCAGGGGCAATGCGCCGTGCGGCAGCTGACCCCAGACAGCGCCTCGCAAGGCCTGCAAACCACGACGTGGACTGCGCGGGAAACCTGGTTTAGCGGCACCGCACCGCTCGACGAACTGGTGGTGATCCGCATGTCTGCCGGCGACTCCGCGAAGGACAGTCTGGGCGTTTTGGTGCAGCTGCGTTTCTCGCGCGTGCCCCGGGCGACGAGCCGGGCGCGGCCTTGAGACCGACTTTGGCTCGACACCCCGCGACGCCTGGCCTACAAAGGGCCACCCTTTTTCCAACCATTGGGCATGAGCAATCCCAGCAGGCGCAAAGGCATTTTGGCGGCAGGCAACTGGATCGTCGATCAGGTCAAGTTGATCGATGCCTATCCCGAGCGCGAGACGCTGGCCAACATCCGGCGCCAGGCGCAGGGCACGGGCGGTTCGCCCTACAACGTGCTGGTGAACCTGGCCAAGCTGGGCGCGCCCTTCCCGCTGGCCGGGGCGGGATTGGTGGGGCGCGATGCGCTGGGCGCCTGCATCCTGGCCGACTGCAAGCGGCACAAGATTGACGCGCGCCTCATCCACACGACGGACGCCGCACCCACGTCCTACACCGACGTGATGACCGAGGAGTCCAACGGACGCCGCACCTTTTTCCACTGCCGCGGCGCCAACGCGCTATGGGATGGCAAGTTTCTCAACTTTACCGCGTCGCACGCGCGCCTCTTTCATCTGGGCTACCTGCTGCTGCTCGACGCCGTGGACGCGCCCGATGCCACGCACGGCACCAAGGCCGCGGCGATCCTGGCGGCGGCGCAGAAGGCGGGGATGAAGACCAGCATCGACGTGGTCAGCGAGAACAGTGACCGATTCAACCGCGTCGTGACGCCCGCGCTCAGGCACGTGGACTATTGCATCATCAACGAGTTTGAGGCGGGCAAGATCACCGGGTTTGCCGTGCGCCAGTCCGATGGCGCGCTGGACACCGTTGCCCTGCGCCACGCGGCGGGCTCGCTGCTGCAGATGGGGGCAAGGGAGCTGGTGGTGATCCACTTTCCCGAGGGCGGCTTCGCGCGCACGCGCGACGGGCATGACCACTGGCAGTCCTCGCTGAACCTTCCGCCCAAGTACGTGGCCGGCACCGCGGGTGCGGGCGATGCGTTTTGCGCGGGCGTGTTGTACGGACTGCACGAAGGCTGGGAGATTCCCCGCTGCCTGCACACGGCCGTGTGCGCGGCCGCCGCCAAACTCTCGGACGCCACGTGCACGGGCGGGATGAAACCGCTCAAGGCGTGCCTGGCGCTGGCAAAGAAATACCGTCCGCGGGCCGCCGTGGCGGCCGAGTCCTAGGAGGGTCTCAGGCGGAGGGGCACTTACGCGCGCTCCATGTACTTGCCGGTGCGCGTGTCCACGCGGATCTTCTCGCCCGGCTTGATGAAGAGCGGCGCCTGAACACTGATGCCCGTCTCCAAGACGACGGGCTTCATCACGTTGTTGGCGGAATCGCCGCGGATGCCCTCGGAGGCCTCCACCACCTTGAGCACGACCGACCCGGGCAGCTCCACGTCTACCACTCGGTCGTTCACGAAGGTGATGGTGAGCTGCAGGTTCTCCGTCATGTAGTGCTTGGCATCGCCCACAATCTCGGCGGTGATGGTCACCTGCTCGTACGACGCCGGATCCATGAAAACGAAGTCCTCCCCGTCCATGTAGTTAAACTCCATCTTGCGCGTCATCATGGGCACCAGTTCCACCGCCTCGGTGGAGGAGAAGCGCGCTTCAAACGACTTGCCGGTGTTGAGATTGCGCATCTTGGCCTGCACAAAGGCGCGCAGATTGCCCGGCGTGCGGTGGGTCACTTCGAGGACGACGCACACGGCGTTGTTGTAGTTGATCGCGTTGCCGCGCCGCAAATCGTTCGCTGAAGCCATGGTGGTGGTCGTGACTTTGGGGTTGCCGCTTTTGATTTTTGAAAACGGGGCGGTGAACTTAGCCAAGCATCTTGGGATTGCAAGCCCTGAAATGCGAGGCTAACGGCGCTCTGGATCGGGTTCCTCGAACCGGAAGACCGTCTCGCCCGCTCGCGCCAGTCCCAGCCGTTCGCGAACCTGCCGCTCCACCGACAGCGGATCGGTGCGCAACACCTCCACCGCCAGCTTCTGCTGGCGCAGGCCGTCCTCCTCATGTTGGACCTGGGCGTCCATCCGAAGAATCTCCTGGCGCATCCGCTCGTTCTGCCGGATGAGCGGAAGGTACCACACCGCCACCGCCATGAGCGCCGCCACAATGAGAAGGCACACGACGGCCTTGAGCAGCTTGTCCCAGATTCCCAGATCCACCTCCTCTTCGTGCATCCCCAAGCGCCGTGTTATTAACAGGCTCCTGTGAGCAACTCAAGCCGCAAACGATTTTTATGCGCGCGGATGCGCCGCGTCGTAGGCCTTGCGCAAGCGCGCCGTGGTGACATGCGTGTACACCTGCGTGGTGGCCAGGCGCTCGTGTCCCAGAAGCTCCTGCACGCTGCGCAGGTCGGCGCCCCTGTCCAGCAGGTGCGTCGCGAAGCTGTGGCGCAGCTTGTGCGGGGTAAGCGCCGGATCCAACCCCGCGGCCGCCAGATAATGTTTGAACCGCGACTGGATGATCCGGGGATAAATTGGCAGCGTGGCGTCCGACTCGCGCGGGAATGCGGGAAGGTCGGGTGCTGGCACCCCACCCATCGCGGCCCAGTATTGCGAGAGCGCCACCCATGCGGGCCGGCCCAGCGGCAATTGCCGTTCCTTCCGCCCTTTGCCGCGCACACGCGCCAGCCGCGACTCTCCGTCCACATCGCCCGCGCGCAAGCCGCAGACCTCGCTGATTCGCAGGCCGCAGGAGTAGATGAGCTCCAGCACCGCCGCGTCGCGCAAGGAATGGATCGCGGCCGATGGGTCTGCCGCACGCGCCTTGAGGGCCAGCCATTCATCCCGGGGGGCATTGAGCAGCGCCTCGGTCTGTGTGGCTGTCAGAAACTGCGGCAGGCGCCGCTCGCGCCGGGGCAGCGCGATGTCATGGAGGGGCGATGCGGCCAGTCTCCCTGCGCGCACGAACTGGCGGTAGAAGGATCGCAATGCGGAGAATCGCAGCATCACGGCGGCGCGTCCCAGCCGTTGGTGGCCCAGAAAGCGCAGGTACGCCCTGAAGTCGGCCCGCGAAAGTTGCAGCCAAGGCGGAGGCTGCTGCCGTTGGCCCTGATGCCAGAGGGAGAATTCGCCGAGTGCCTGCCTGTAATTCCGGACGGTGTACGGGGAAGCGCCCGCCTCGGCCTGCAACCGCCTCAGAAACTCCGATGCGTCCTCGTCACGCTCCAGTGGGTCGATCCCCGTGCCTCCCGGCATGGCGACACGCTAGCAAAGGTCGCGCCCGGCAACAAGCTTGGGCGCCACCCCCGGCGCAGCCCTCACGACTCCGGGAACTCAAACTCCACCTTGCCCCGCTCGGCGAGCTTGAGATGGGCGGGGAAGGGCTTGCCGGCCTTGCTGATGAACTGGGTGAGCAGACCGGTCTTGCCGGTGGCGAGAAGCTTCTTCACCTGCTCATGGTTCACGGGCTGTTGCAGCACCACCTTGCCGGTCTTGAAGGTGCACTTCTTCGTGTCGGACTGGCTGCGCTCGCAGAGGTAGGACTCCGGTCCCTCGAAGACGTTGCCCTTGCACTTGGGGCATTTGCCCAGCGGCTCCTGACCGGTAAAGTCCAGCTTCACGGCCGGCGTGGCGTCGGCCTTCGCACCCTTGGCCGGAAACTTCCGCGCGCGCGGCGCAAATTCGAAGCTGACTTTGGTGCCATCGAACTTGAGGAACGCCTCGAACTTGCGATTGGTCTTCTTTGACACGAAGCCCTTGAGCAAATCCGTCCTGCCCTCGGCAAGCAGCTTCACGACCTGCGCCCGGTCAATGGGCTGCTGGAGGATGATGGCCCCGGTGCGAAAGTCGCACTGGCGGTTCGGGCTGGTGGAGTGCTCGCAAACGTAATTCATCCCGTTCTCAAAGACGTGGCCGGCCTTGCACTTGGGGCACTTGCCCAGCGGCTCCTTCCCTGTGAAATCTACGGGCGCGGCATTCTCTTCGTCCTTCTGGTCATTGCCAAAGTCGAACTTCGTCTCGCCCTCGGGCGAGAGCTTCATCACGGCGGCAAAAGGAAACCCCTGCTTGCTGCGGAAACCCTGGAGCGGGCCAACCTGCCTTTCGCGCAGCAGCGTCTCGACTTCCGCGATTTCAAATGCGCGCCCAAGAACGACCTTCCACATATTCCAGTCGCATTTCTGGCACTGGAATTTTTTGTAATTCTCGTGGATCTCACCGCCGCATTTGGGGCATGGGACGGTGAGCTTGCCGAAGTCGCCGGGAATGGTGTCGTGCTCGAAAGCCTTGGTCTGGCCCACGATGCGCTCGGTGAGCCCGCGGATCTCCGCCATGAACTCGTCGCGTGGAAGCTCGCCACGCTGCATCTGGCGCAGCTTGTATTCCCAGTCACCGGTGAGCTCAGGCTTGGTGAGCTCGTGGACACCCAATCCGTTGAGCAGCGCCATCAGCGTGAACGCCTTCGCGCTGGGCACCAGTTCGCGCTGGTTGCGGTACAGGTATTTCTCGTAGATGAGCCCTTCAATCACGGCCGCGCGCGTGGCCGGCGTGCCCAGCCCCTTGTCGGACATCGCCTCGCGCAGCTCCTCATCGTCCACCAGCTTGCCCGCACTCTCCATCGCGCTGAGCAGCGTGGCCTCCGTGTAGCGGGGCGGAGGCTTGGTCTGGCTGCCCTTCACCTCGATGTTCGCGGTCTTCACCTGCTCGCCCTGATCGATGGGCACCAGGCTGGGCGCGCCGTCGTTGCCGGCGGCTTCCTTGCCATAAACTTCGAGCCAGCCCGCCTTCATGAGCACCTTGCCGGCGCTCTTGAAGGGCTCGCCCTCGACGCGCGTGATGCGGACGGTTTCCAGATATTCCGCCGCCGGGAAAAACACGGCGAGGAAACGCTTGGTGACAAGGTCGTAGAGTTTCTGTTCGGGCTCGGAGAGGCCCCGGGGCAGCACGCCCGTGGGGATGATGGCGAAGTGGTCGGAGATTTTTGCGTTGTTGAAGATGCGCTTGTTCGGGTGGACCCAGCCCTCGGTCAGAATCTTCGCCGCAGGCACGCTGTAGCCGGCGAGGCCGCGCAACGAATCGAGCGTCTTCTTTACCGTGGCCATGTAGTCCTCGGGAAGATGGCGCGAGTCGGTGCGCGGATAGGTGAGGACCTTGTGCTTCTCGTAAAGCGCTTGCGCCAGTCCCAGCGTGTTCTTTGCGCTGAAGCCAAAGCGGCCATTCGCCTCGCGCTGCAAGGTTGTCAGATCGTAAAGCCCTGGCGAGAGCTGCGTGCTGGGCTTGCTCTCCTCCGTGACGATGCCTGGCTTGCCAAGGCACTTGGCGGCCAGCGCATCGGCTTGCGCCTTCGTCCACAGCCGCTCGGCCTTGAGCTCGGCATCGGCGTCCTTCGCGGTGCTCTTCTGGTGCGTCTCATCAAACCAGCGCCCCTCGTACTGCCCTGCCCTGGCGTCGAAGGTGCCCAGCACCTCCCAGTAATCACGCGAGACAAACTTGCGAATCCTGTCTTCGCGCTCCACCAGGATGGCCAGCGTGGGCGTCTGCACGCGGCCGACCGTCGTGAGGTTGAAGCCGCCGGTCTTGTTGTTAAACGCCGTCATGGCCCGCGTGCCGTTGATGCCGATCAGCCAGTCGGCCTCGGCACGGCTTTCGGCGGCATCGGCCAGCGGGCGCATGGAGGCGTCGGTGCGGAGTTGCTCGAATCCCTCGCGGATGGAGCCGGCGGTCATGGACTGGAGCCAAAGCCGCTTGATCGGTTGCTTCGCCTTCGTGAATTCTGCAATGCGCCGGAAGATGAGTTCGCCCTCGCGCCCGGCGTCGCAGGCATTGATGAGAGCGTCCACGTCCTTGCGATTGAGGAGGCGCTGGAGGGTCTTGAGGCGGGCTGCGGACTTCTCGATCGGGTTCAGCCCGAAACGCGGCGGGATGTGCGGAAGGTGCTTGAACGTCCACTTGCCTTTCTTGACGTCGTGCTCCTCGGGCACGATGAGCTCGAGCAAATGGCCGACCGCCGACGAGACGATCTGCGATTCGCTCTCGAAGAAATCGCCCGACGCGTCCTTCTTGAAACCGCCGAGCGCCTTCGCGATGTCCGCGGCCACGGACGGCTTTTCTGCGATGACAAGGGCTTTGCCCATGCTTAGCGCGGGCTTGTACATCCGTCCCGCCTTCCGATGCAACCGCGATTTTTGATCAGGCCGCGCCAAAGGACTCCCCGCACCACCCGCTTTGGGCTACGGTTTGGGGCGTGGCCAGCCCGCATGGGGACTTCTCAGGCGACGCGTCCGGACGCGTCCGCGCGCTCTTCGACAGGATCGCGCCCCGCTACGACACCATCAATGACGTGCAGAGCTTTTGGCTCCATCGCACTTGGAAACGGCGTCTGGTGCGGATGGCGCTGGACGGGTCCGGCGCGCCGGGTCGCGCACTGGACGTCTGCTGCGGCACCGGCGACATCGCCCTGGCGCTGGCACAGGCCGGAGCCGCCACCACGGGGCTGGACTTTAGCGCACCCATGCTGCAAGCCGCCCGCCAACGCGCCGCCACGTTGGCCCCCGTGCACGCGCCGCAGTTTGTGCAGGGCGACGCGCTGAACCTGCCCTTCGCAGACGCGAGCTTTGATGTCGTCACCTGCGCCTACGGATTGCGCAACCTCACCGACCTTGAGGGCGGTCTGGCCCAGATGCGCCGCGTGCTCACGCCGGGCGGCCGGCTGCTCATCCTGGACTTTGGCAAGCCGGCCAACACCGCGTGGCGGGCGGCGTACTTCGCCTACCTGCGCTTCGCCGTGCCGGTTTTAGGATGGCTCTTTTGTGGTGACGCCGCGGCGTACGCCTACATCCTGGAATCGCTGCGCCGCTATCCCGCACAGGAGGGTGTCGCCGCCACGCTGCGCGCGCTAGGTTTTGTGGACGTCGTGGTGGAAAACCTGCTGGGCGGCGTCATGTCCATCCACTCGGCGCGCGCGCCCGCGCACTAGAACGGGCCGACGGAAGCCCTTACGGCACCGGGGTGCGGGCCATGTCCTTCATGAGTGCGAGCGCCGTGGCTTCTGCCAGAGCCCTCACGTCAAATCGGCGAAGCCCCGCAGCGGCCTGCCCGGCCTTGGGAAACAAGTCCAGCACGGTGGCCTGTCCCAGAATGCGTCCGTCGGCCACGCGCACCGCCGTCACCTGAACGTCCGGCACGGCAAGGGACTGGTCGCCCCCGATGCCACGGATCGTCATCGCGCGCTCAGAAATCAACACCTCCAGCGTCACCTCCGGGGGATTCACCAGATCCGGATCCACCAGCTTGACGCCCGCCTGCCGCAGCGGCCGGCCAAAGAGCCGCTCCACATCGCGGCGTGTCTGCCGGTCCGCCAGCGGGCCGGTGTCAGCATTGCGGGGCAAGGCCGCGGGCGTTCCCGCTGGCGACGCCGCCACATTTGCTGGCGTCGTTGCCGGCACCGCGGCCGGCGCCTGAGCGGGAAGGCCGGTGTTGGGGTCGATGGAAGGCCCGATGACGCCGGGCAGTGCCGTTGCGGCTCCTGGCGGCAGGTTTACTCGCACATCCATTCGCGGCGCGCCCAACCGGACGTACGCCCCCTTGAATTGCTCGATGATGGCTTGCGCCTGCGCCGGCGTGAAGAGTTGCGCCAGCGCCGCGGGAGGCGCCGTTTCATATTGGAACACTTGCGCGGAAGGTTTCTCCCGGTTCCGGTGGATGGGAATCGCGCCGCGATCTGCTGCGGGCGGGAAGACCGCAGGCCCGGCACACGCCACCAGCGCCATGCAGCACCACGCCATTTGTGTTGATTTCATTGGAGCCTCCCTTGGATTTTAACGCTGCAACCGAACCTGCACCGTGTACGACTTGGCCTTGTTGTTCAGTGAAGTGAAGGGCACGGTTTGTTGCGCACCCTCGTCCAGAAAGAGCGATTCAAAGGGTGTCTCGTCGCCGGTGCCAAATCCCTGCGCATCCTTAAACACGCAATTGACCTGCACCTGGATGCGTTGCGCGGTGCGGTTGACCAGCTGCGCACGCACCGAAAGCCGCCCGTCCGACAGCTCATTCTCCTGCAGCGCCACACATCCCACGGCACTGGCGGCCAGATCGCCCAAGGCCACGAACTTTCCGTGGGCACCATGAGCCGGCCCCATGGGTGAGAGGCACGCGGCCGCGCAAAGTGCGGTGACAAGCAAAAGCAACGGAGTCTTCATGGCTTTATGGATCGGCAACAAACAACACCGTGTCGCCGCGCGGCTTCACGTCCACCTCCAGCTCGCGCCACCGCGCGGGCAGCGCGTTTCCCTCACCATCGAGGAAGTCTACGCTCAGACGATGGCGACCGGGTGGCAGCCGCAACGCGGCAAATGCCAGATGCTGCGGCAGGTTGTTCCATGTGCGCGTGTCGGCGCGCGGCTGGACGGATCCCCCCACCGACTTTCCCGCCACGGCCGCAACCAATAGCCCCTGCCCGGCGGCGCGCGTGCCCTCCGACTGCGCCAGAATGAGCCCCGGAACCAGTCCGAGGTCTCCCACGGTGTCGGTCGCTTGTTTCACGTTCGCCTTCTGCGCCAGTAGTGCGTCCATCCTCCGCGCGCCGCGTGTGGCCGCTTGGAAGCTCACATCGTCAAGCGCAGGAGCCCGCACCGTCTGGCGCCCGCTGCGCACCAAGGCAGCCTTCGCGGTGGAGTGGCCTCCCGACCACTTCAGTGTCTCACCTTGGCGGCCCTCGGCGCGTTTGAGCGGCCCGAAGCCCAATTGCAGCACCACCATGACGTTGGCCGAGGTGTCATAATCGGGCAATGTCGGCGAAGCGCCGCCCGGCGCGTGGGCACGCGCACGCCGCAATTTGTCGCTGCCATCGCCTCCCTGTCTTGCGGTGAGAAACCCATCAAGATAATCCAGCAGCACCCAATCTCCCTGCCGGGCGCTCTCGTCGGACTGGTCGAGAAGCTGCGCCGTGCGGAAGCAAGCGCGCGCATTGTCCGGCTCACCGTCCATCCAATGCAATACCCCGCGATAAAACCACGCCAGCGTGCGCTCGTGGGGTTCGCCAAAGAAGATCTTCGCCTCCTCCGGCTGGAACAAGCTGCGAGCGCGCTGCGCACTCGCACCGCCCTTTAACAGCGCGCCGGCGGGCGGCAGATGGCGATCCCAGAGTTCACGCGCTTCAGAGTATCGCCCTTGTTTCATGGCCAAGAGCGCGACCTGATAGCCCCAGAGGTTTTTATCCTTGGCCGGCGCGGCAGCGATGATGAGGTGCCCTTCGGCCACCAAGTCTACTTGAGGCTCCTGGCGCTGCTGCGGAGGGCGTTGCGCCACGGGCGCTAGGCAAGCCGCCATCGCGAGAAGCGGCAGCAGCATGCAAGACGCACGGCAATTCATGGCGCGGGGTTGGCTACTGGTAGGTGACGTCGTCCCGGCCCTGTTTCTTGATCTCGTAAAAACTCTCCCAAACAATGTCGCTGGTGCGCGGGTCGAGCAGTTGGAACGTGTAGAGGATGTAATCGCTTGCTCCGGCCTTCCCACGGCTGGAGATGCTCTCGAGCGTTCCGGTCAGGATGAAATCGGCGCCCTTGAATTCATTGGCCTGCGCGCTCCCTCCTCCGGTCACCTGGCCGCCCTGCTTGAGGTTGCGCTCACGCTCCAGCGCGTCAATGCGCTGCCGGGCCAGGAAATTCACCCGGCCCTGCGCCTTGTCGTTTAGGGCCACGCGAATCCGTGTCAGGAAAATCTCCTTGTCGATGTTAAAGCGCGTCTTGTTGACCACCGGCTCCAGCACGATGTTGGGTTTGCCTTTGGCCTGCGCGATGGGCGCCACCCCGAGCATCCCGCGCGCCATTTTCTCTGCCACCACCACGAGGTCTTGAGACTCAATCCCCAAGCCCGCCACAAAGCCGCGCTCGTCGGGCCGCATCTGGGTCACCCCGTTGGTGGAGGTGGGGTCGTTGATGCTCAGGCAGCCGCTTCCCATGAACAGGGTCACGGACGCCACGATGAATTCATGGACTCTCATAATCGCTCCTTTCACGAAAGGGCACCGACTATGGCAGAGATTCTATCTGCCGAACAGTCTATTCGCCGGCTGCAAGGGACGGCTCGCGGGGCGCAAAAGCGATCCCCCCGCGGAAGTAGTCCCGGGCAAAGGCAGCCCGGTGCTGGGGTCGATGGCAGGGATGCTCCCGGCGGGGAAAGATCCGGCTGGGGGCGGCGGCAACTCCGGCGCCGATGCCTGCGGAACGCCTGCCGCGCCAACGACGATCGGCGCTGCAGCTTCACCCTGGGCTTGCTGCCTTGCTGCACGAGATTGCGCTCGCTGATCCATCATCTGCCCCAACACCATGCCCAGTGCGCCCCCCAATGCCGCGCCTTCGCCAGAGCGGTTGCTGCGGCTACCCAAGACGCCCCCCACGGCCGCGCCCACCACCGTGGTGGTGGCACCGTAAACGGGAGTTTGGGAGGAGCCCGGCTGCGGAGCCGTGGCACGGAACACCGGCTGCGCCACGCGCCCGGAAGGTCCGAACACCTGCGCCTGCACGGACACCGCCAAAAGCGCGCCGGCCATCACGATTAGCAGTCGTTTCATAATGCAACCTATACGTACTATCGGCATTCCTCTGTCATGACCGTAGCAGCGCCCATGCCACGGTATGAAAACGCGAGGTTCCCGCCGGGTTTCCCTAGAAAACCCCGTGGTGGCTCGGCAGAATGACCCTTTGGGCGTGGTTTCCACGCGGTGTTTTGGCTCGTGCCACGCAACCCGCGCCCACTACTCTCCCCAGCAAATGCTGGCCAAGCGCGTCATTCCCTGTCTGGACGTTCACGACGGCCACGTCACCCGCGGTGTCCAGTTTGGCCGCGCCGAGGCCGGCGGCCTGCGCAACGTGGGCGACCCCGTGGAACTGGCCGTGCGTTACAACGAGCAGGGAGCCGACGAGATGGTGTTCTTTGACATCACCGCCAGCGCACAGGGGCGCGCCTCGATGGTGGGTGTGATTGAGCGCGCCGCCGACCAGTGTTTCATGCCCCTCACCGTGGGCGGCGGCATTCGCACGGTGGAGGATATGCAGACGATGCTCCGCGCCGGAGCCGACAAGGTCAGCATCAATTCCTCTGCACTCGCCACGCCAGATCTCATCAGGCAAGGCGCCGAGAAATTCGGCAGCCAGTGCATCGTCGTTTCCATCGACTGCAAGAAGGTCGCGCCGGATAAGTGGGAGGTCTTTGCCAAAGGAGGTCGCCAGCCGACCGGCCTCGACGCCGTGGATTGGGCCAAGAAAGCCGTCGAGCTCGGCGCGGGCGAACTTGTCCTCAACTCGATTGACGCCGACGGCACGAAGGCGGGGTTCGACCTCGTCATCACACGGCGCATCTCTGAGCAGGTGGGCGTGCCCGTAGTGGCCAGTGGCGGCGCGGGCACGCTTGACCACATGGCCGACGTGTTGATCGAGGGCCAAGCCGATGCCGTGCTGGCCGCGAGCATCTTCCACTTTGGCACCTACACCGTGCTTCAGGTGAAGGAGCACCTGGCGAAAAGGGGCATCCCCGTGCGCCTGTAACGGTCACCTTACACGATGAGGGCCCGGATCAGATGGGCGGCGGACTGCCGGGAGGATGAAAGTCGCACCACGCGGGGATGCCGTGTTTTTGGGCTGTGTGCCGGTAATAGGCGGCCATGATGGCGCCAAACATCAGCCCGGCGAAGAGCGATGCAGCAACGGCGGCGCCGCCAGGAAGCTTGCCAGACCACGTGATGAGCCACATGACGACGCCCCAGATCGCGCCAAAGACGGTGCCGCAGAGGGCGGTGTTGGCGGCAAAACTGGCGAAGTGGGGCGGGGGAATCTCCACGCCAAGCTTCCAGAGCGCCTTGTAGAGTGGCGGCGCGTAGCTGGAAGGAAGCATTCCGGTGGCGTGAAGCAGGGCGAGTGCGGCGTCGCGTTTTTCTGCAAAGTTCATGGTGGCGCAAGCAAAGTAGCGGACTGAGATGCGTTGTCGAGCCGTGGCACCAACATGGCAAAAACGCTTTGAGCGGCCTGCGGCTCTGTGGTTACCTTGGCGCATGTCGTTTTTTGAGCGATTAAAGTATACGGCGGACGGGCTGATCCCGGCCATCGTGCAGGAGCAATCCACGGGGCGCGTGCTGATGATGGCATGGATGAACCGCGCCTCGCTGGAGACGACGCTGGCGACGGGCAAGACGCATTTCTGGAGCCGGTCGCGGCAGAAGTTCTGGATGAAGGGCGAATCGAGCGGTCACGTGCAGGTGGTGAAGGACGTGGCCTTCGACTGCGACGGCGACACGCTGCTGATCCAAGTGGAGCAGACCGGCGCGGCCTGCCATGAGGGTTACAAGAGCTGCTTCTTTCGCAGCGTCACCGAGGGTGCGGGTGAACGGGTCACCGAGGCGCAGTTGCAGACGCCCGGGGAAATTTACGGCAAGCCCGGCAACGCCTGAAGGCCCTTTTAGGTCCATGCATCACCCGACACTGGAAGAGTTCGAGCTTCTCGCCGCGCAGGGAAATCTCATCCCCGTCACGCGGTGCATTCTGGCCGACCTTGAGACACCGCTCTCGGCCTACCGCAAGCTGCGCGGCCAGGGCGAATCGTTTCTGTTCGAGAGCGTGGAGGGCGGCGAGCATGTGGGGCGCTACTCGTTTGTGGGCTGCAATCCGCGCGCGATCATCCGGCAAGCCGGCAGCCGCGTTGAGGTGATCGAGAACGGCAAGGTGGTGGAGAAGTTCGCCATCCAGGCACCCGGCAAGGAGCCGTGCGAGAAGTGCGTGAAGGATGGTCTGGAGGTGGTCGAGAAAATCCTCGCGCGATACAAGGCGGTGCCGGTGCCGGGCCTGCCACGATTCACAGGCGGGGCGGTGGGATTCATCGGCTACGAGTTCATCCACGACATTGAGCCCGTGGTGCCACGCCCGCCTCACGATGATCTGGGCACGCCCACGATGTACTTTCTCATCGCCGACGAGCTGCTCGTCTTCGACCGTGTGGCACAGACGCTCACACTCGTGGTCAACGCCGTGCTTGACGGCCACGCCCGCCCCGCCGACGCCTACGAGGAAGCGCTGGGCGAAATTGACCGGCTGCTCACGCTGCTCGAACAGCCCAGCGAGCACCGGCCGGTGACCCTAGGCGGCCCAATCCCCGAAGCGCCCTTCGAGAGCAATGTGCCCCGCGACGTGTTCCTTGAAAATGTGCGCCGCGCCCAGAAGTACATCCGCGCTGGCGACATCATTCAGGTGGTCGGCTCGCAGCGCTTTAGCACGCCGGTGAAGGCTGCGCCCTTGGACATCTACCGCGCGGCGCGCACCATCAACCCCTCGCCGTACATGTTCCTGTTGGAGCTGGAGGGCTTTGCGCTGGTGGGCGCCTCGCCCGAAATTCACGTGCGCTGCGAGGATCGCCGCGTGCAACTGCGCCCTATCGCCGGCACGCGGCGCCGCGGGCGCACCGCTGAGGAGGACGCCGCCCTTGAGCGCGAGCTGCTTGCCGATCCCAAGGAGCGCGCCGAGCACGTGATGTTGGTGGATCTGGCCCGCAACGATCTGGGCCGCGTCTGCGATTACGGCACCGTGAAGGTCAAGGACCTCATGACCATCGAGCGCTACAGCCATGTCATGCACATCGTGAGCCAGACCGAGGGCACGCTCTCGGCCCATCGCACCCCCTTTGACCTCATGCGCGCCACCTTTCCTGCGGGCACGCTCTCGGGCGCGCCCAAGATTCGCGCCATGCAGATTATTTCCGAGCTGGAACAGACGGCCCGCGGCCCCTATGGCGGCTGCGTGGGCTACTTTAGTTTTAACGGCAATCTTGACTGTTGCATCACCATCCGCACGGCCCTCATCAAGGATGGGCGCGCGCACGTGCAGGCGGGCGGTGGCTGGGTGGACGACTCTGATCCCGGGGCGGAGTTTCAGGAAACCGTCAACAAGGCCCGCGCCATGCTCAAGGCTGTGGCGCTGGCTGAACACGCGCTGCCACCGCAGCCGTAAGCCTACTTTCCCTGTTGCCTGCGCGCCACGGAGGAAGCTAGAGTCGCCCCCCATTTGACCATGCCACTGGAACGCACCCTCATTCTGCTCAAACCCGATTGCTTGGAACGCGGCCACGCCGGACAGGTGCTCGCGCGCTTTGAATCGGCCGGGCTGGCCGTGCGCGGCACCAAGATGCTGCGCCTGACCGACGCGCTCTTGGCCGAGCACTACGCGCACCTCACCAGCCGTCCGTTCTATCCGGAGATTGTCCAGTTCATGAAGTCACGCCCCGTCGTGGCCCTTGTGCTGGAAGGCGAAAACGCCGTGGCACGCGTGCGCGATCTGCTGGGCCCCACCGATTCCAAGAAAGCAGCCAAGGGCACCATCCGCGGCGACTTTGGGCAGGAGAGCATGCGCAACGTCTGCCACGCGTCGGATTCCACCGACAATGCCGCGCTTGAGGTGCAGCGCTTTTTCTCCGCCAGCGAGGTGTTCTAGGGAGCGGCGCTAATTGCGCGCGCGCAGTCCCGTGGCCATGTTGCGCACATTCTGGCGATTGCGCGCGTTGTCCCCCACCAGCGAGCCGCGCACGATACCCTGCGCGTCGATGCCAAAGATCGTGGGCGCCAGCGCGTCCTTGTAGGGCTCCACCAGACTCTCCGCCTTGCCGGTGTAAAAACGAATGCCCTGCGCCTCCACCGCGCTGCGCAGAGCCTGTGCATCCTCGCGCGGGCTCACCGCAAGAATGAGCAGCTCGGCCGGCGGGATTTCCGCGTGCAGTTCCTTGAGGTGCTGGATGAGGTCGGCGCTGGAGGCCGTGTCGGTGGCGAGAAACGCCAGCATCACCGGCCGCACTCCCTTCTGCTGGCCAAGGAGGATGTCGCGGTCACCGTTGACGGGCAACAGGCGCAAGTCGGGCGCGCGCTGGCCGCGGAAATCCTCGTGCAGCAGCGTGTCAATGCCGCCGCGATGCCCGCCCAAGAGGTCATCAGCCATCTTGAAAGCCTTGCCGTAAATCCCCTTGTCGCCGAAGACATTCTCAGCCTGTCGGCCAATCTCCTGCACTTCCTGTCCCATCATCTGCCATTCGACGAACTTGTTATACCCGGCCAGAAACAGCCCCAGAAACGCGATGGTGGAAAAAAACGTCCCCACACCGGCGGTGGCGCGCGGCGGGCCGTCCAGACGCAGGCTGAGCACGCCCAAGATGATCCCGATCAACCCCAGCACGCCTGAGAGCGTTCCGGCCCCGGCACTGAGATTGAGCCAGAGCTTTTGCTGCGCCCGTTGGAGGGGTTTCTTGGTGGCATCGGAAATGGCCGCTTCGATGGCACCACCGGCCCCTGCGGCGTTGGTGGCGCCCGGACGGGCCGAGCCCGACCCGGGCGGGTTCTTGTAGAGCCAGAAGAGCCCGATGGATCCGGCCAGCAGCAGGCAGCCCAGCACACCCAACAGGAGGCTCGTGAACGCCCTGCCCGAACTGCGGGGCGCCTCCGTGGCTTCGGAGGATGCCAAGGCGGTTTCGTCGGGTTGGGGCGGCAAGTTCATCCCAGTGCGCGCAAGAGCGCAGCAGGCTGCGGCCTGCTGCACACGGCAAACGTAACATGCGCCTGCCACGATTGCCACGACCGAAAATCCTTGCGCCGTCCAAGGCAAAGCCGGAACGCTAGAACCATGCGGACGGCGATTTACCCGGGCAGCTTCGACCCGCTGACCAACGGCCACCTCGATGTCATCGAGCGGGCGGCCAAGCTTTTTGACCGGGTGATCGTGGCCGTGGCACACAACGAGGAGAAGCACCCGTGGTTCACGGTCGACCAAAGACTGGCCATGACACGCCGCGCCGTGCGCGCCCTCAAACCCGTGCGCGTCACCGCCTTTGAGGGTCTATTGGTGGACTTTGCGCGCAACCAGAAGGCCTGCGCCATCATCCGCGGACTGCGTGCTGTGTCCGATTTTGAGTTTGAATTTCAGATGGCTTTGATGAACCGTAGGTTGGAGGGGCGAATTGAGACCATCTTCATGATGCCGCGCGAGGCGTACACGTTTGTCAGCTCCCGCCTGGTGAAGGAAGTCGCTCGGCTGGGGGGCGACGTGGGCGAGTTTGTGCCCTCGCATGTGGATGTCGCGCTCCGCAAGCAAGTGAAAAACCGGCGGGATTGACCCGCCAGACTGGAGGCCACCATGTCATTCATCGTCCACTTGGAGGAGTTGGCGAACCAGAGCCACCAGCTAAGCGGCCGCGTGTCGATGCAGGCGATGGATTCGGAACTGCACGACGAACTGATCCATCTGGTGGCACCGTTGGAATATGACTTCACGGTGCGACTTGAGGGAGACACGCTGGTCGCCGAAGGTCGGCTCAAGACCACCGCCCATTGCGAGTGCTCCCGCTGCCTCAAACCCTTCCGTCAGTCCGTCCTGCTCGATTCTTGGCGGCTGGACCTTCCCTTGAAGGGTGAGGACGCCCCTCCACTCGAAGGCGACGCACTGGACTTGACGCCTTGGGTGCGCGAGGATATTTTCCTCGCCCTTCCGCAGCACCCGCTGTGTGTTTCGGGTTGCCCCGGCCTGCAGAATCCAGTGCCGTCACAACCGGAAATTGCAACCACAGCGGAGGCAGCCCCCTCCATTTGGGCGGCGCTGGACGAGCGGAAGACGCATTAAGGACAACCATGCCGACGCCCAAACGCAAAGTCACACGCAGCCGCCGCCGCAAGCGCCAGGCCTCCAACAGCGTGCTGGCCGTGCCCCAGATTTCCCATTGTCCACAGTGCGGCGAGGCGCCCTACGCCACGCACCACGCCTGCCCCCACTGCGGTTTCTACAAGGGCCGCCAGGTCATCACCGTCAAGCCGCGGCACTAGCCTAAAAGGGCCGCCGACACGCGCCCAAGGCGCGGGCGATCTGGCCCGGGCGACATGAGTGCCTCACTTCCCTTTGGCTGCTGCATTGCCGGCGTGGGCGCCTACGTGCCCGAGCGCGTCCTGACCAACGCCGAACTCGAATCGCTGGTGGAGACCAGCGACGAGTGGATTACCTCGCGCACGGGCATCAAGGAGCGGCGCATGGCGGCGGCCGACGAGTACACCAGCGACTTGGGCGCGCGCGCGGCCATTGCGGCACTTGCCGACGCGGGCGTCTCGGCGACCGATGTGGATCTCATCATCGTCGCTACCATCACGCCGGATATGCCCTTTCCGGCCACGGCTTGCCTCGTGCAGCAGAAGATTGGCGCGGCAAGGGCCGCGGCATTCGACCTCGAAGCGGCGTGCACCGGATTCATCTACGCGCTGGAGGTGGCGCGGCAGTTCATCCAGAGCGGCACGTACCAGACGGCCCTCATCATCGGCGCCGAGAAACTCTCTTCCATCATCGACTGGGAGGATCGCAACACCTGCGTGCTCTTTGGCGACGGCGCCGGCGCCGCGGTGCTGCGGCGCTGCCCGACGGGCCGCGGCGTGCGGTCGGTGCGCCTGGGCAGTGATGGCACCAAGGCCGACATCCTCTCCATGCCCGGCGGCGGCAGTCGCTGCCCGGCAACCGAGCAATCGGTGCGCAGCCGCGCCCATTACCTTCGCATGGAAGGCAAGGAGGTGTTTAAGAGCGCCGTGGCGGCAATGTGCGGCGCGGCGCGCGAGGCGATGGCGCTGGCACAGGTGGACATCGGCGCCATCGGCTGTGTCATCCCCCATCAGGCGAACCGGCGCATCATTGATGCCGTGGGCGAACGGCTGGGTGTGGCGCCAGACCAAGTGTTTGTCAATCTGCACAAGTACGGCAACACCTCGGCGGCATCGGTGGCCGTGGCCTTGCAGGAAGCCGTGGCTGGCGGACGTGTGCGCCGCGGCGATCTGGTGCTGATGGTGGCCTTTGGCGCGGGACTGACGTGGGGCGCGGCCGTGCTGGAGTGGTGAAAGGGCGACAGAAAGAAACTCGCATTTCAAGGCCCCCTCCTCTAAGTTTCGTTAAATATGGAGCCTCAAGCCCAGCCGGAAGCGCCGACGGAAGAGTACGCGAATTACGCACCGGCCGAACCGGAGCAGCCCTACGCCGAGTATGCGCCCGCGGAAGGGGAGCAGGCGTACGCGCAGGATCCTCAATATGTGCAGGATCCTCAGTATGCTGAGGAATACGTCGCGCCCCCCACCACGGAGTTTTCTGCCGAGGTGCCCGTCGCCGAGGACGAGGCGGTGTTTCAAGCCCCGGGCGACGGAGGGCTGATGGGAGGCGAGGAGACGGCCTTTGCCGCGCCCGATGAGTCCCCCGCACCGGAACCAGAGCCCGCTGAGCCGCCCCCGCAGCGGCATCCCAGTCTGGAGTTTCCCGCTGGCTCGGCGTCGAAAACCGCCACCAAGCCTGATCTCTCCATCGAGGATCTCGACCTGCGGATCTGGGACGAAATCCTCCAGGACGCCGAGGGCACCCAGTGCGCCGACCTACACATCAAGGAAGATCATCCGGTGCATTTTCGCATCAGCCGCGGCCTGCGCGACCGCGACTTCCCGATCCCCACGCGGCGATGGATGGAGAAGGTCATCTTCCACATGTGCCCCGAGATTTTCGTGGAGGATTTCAAGAAGGACCGCGAGGTGGACTTCTCGTACTACAACCCGAAGTTCGGGCGCTACCGCGTGAACGTGTTCTCGCAGGTGGGCAAGTGGGCGCTGGCCATCCGATACATCAAGAGCAACCTGCCCTCGATCGAGAAGCTGGGCATCAATCCCATCTGCCTCAAGCTGGCCGAGGCCGATCGCGGCATCACGCTTTTGGCGGGCATCACTGGATCGGGCAAATCCACCACCATGGCGGCGATGGTGCTGCATCTCAATCGCAACTTTCGCAAGCACATCGTGACCATCGAGGATCCCGTGGAGATGGTGTTCAAGGATGAGCAGTGCGTCATCGAGCAGCGCGAGGTGGGGCTGGACACGATGAGCTTCCAGCGCGCCCTCAAGAGTGCGCTGCGGCAGGACCCGGACATGGTGCTCGTGGGCGAAATGCGCGACGCCACCTCCATCGGAGCGGCGATGCGCGCGGCCGACACCGGCGCGATGGTGCTCTCCACCGTCCACACGCGCACGGCCGCGTCGGTGCCCGGACGCCTGCTCGATTTTTTCCCGCCGGAGGAGCGCGAGATGCAGCGCAAAAAATACGCCGAGGTCATCGTCGGCGCCATCGCGCAGCGCATGTGCCCCAAGATCGGAGGAGGCATGATCCCCGCGCAGGAGATCATGATTGGCACGCCCTTGGTGCGGCAGAAAATCTTCGACGGCGAACTCAACAAGCTGCCCGCCTGCATCGAGGTCAGCGGCGACGATGGCATGATCAGTTTCAACCGCTGCATGTTTAACCTCGTGAACGACGGCGTCATCACGAAGGAGACGGCGTACGAGAAGTGCACCAACAAGCAGCAGTTGGAAATGTGGTTCCAGGGCATCCAGATTTCCTCGGGCATTGTCTAGCCTTTGTGCAGGCCAGGCCAGTTTGCACTTGACTGCGGCCGCTTCGGAGATTTAAGTCCCACGCTCAGGGAGGGGCGGTATTCTTCGGGAAGGGGGTGGAATTCGTGACGACTTATCTGGCCAAGCAAGACATGGTCTACAAGGATCCCAGCACCGGCATGGTGCTTTCCATATTGGAGGAACTGGAATCACCCGGCACCGACTACGTCAGTATCCAGCTGCACGACGATGCGGGGTGGAAACTCGAGGTGTACGAGAACGGCTGCGTCGAGTTCTACAATGGAACTGAATCGCGGCGCATTCTGAAAAAGCACGTCCCGCATGAGCTGGTGATCCAGATGTGGCGGTTCATGCAGGAGGGTGATCCCGAGAGGATCCGCAAGCTGATGCGTTCCAAATCAGTTTCGGAGGTCTGACCCCGGCCCTCCGCCGGCCGGTTCCAACATCCGCGCCACCATCGCAGCCGTGCGCTGCGTCGCGCCTTGGTTGGCGCACACCACCGCCCGGGCGCGCTCTCCCAGCGCCTTGCGTTCTGGTGCATCGTCCAACAACGCGGCCAGGACAGGTTCAAGCTCATCCTCGTCGGCCAGTTGCACCGCCGCACGTTCGGCGAGCAACATCCCGACCACCGCCCGAAAATTCTGCATGTGCGGACCAAAGACCACGGGCTTGCCCAGCGCCGCGGGCTCGATGGGATTCTGTCCGCCTTGTGCGCGGAGGCTCTTCCCGACAAACACCACCGTGGCCGCCTCGTAGAAAGCCCGCAATTCGCCTGTGGTGTCCACTAAGAGACAGCCTGCCGCCGCTGCGTCGGACGGGCGAAGGGAGGTGCGCAGCTGGAAGCTCACACCCAAGCTGCGCAATTGTTCAGCCACCGCCGGGGCGCGTTCGAAGTGGCGCGGCACCAGCACGAGCACCAGGCCTGGGTGCGCGCGTCGCAGCCGCACTGCAACCTGTGCGAGCAACTCCTCCTCGCCCTCGTGCGTACTGCCTGCGACCAGCACCGGCGCGCCCTCGGCCGCGCCGATTTGCCGGAGAATCGCGCCTGCGTCCAGCCCCGGCTCACGCGGCGCGGCGGCGCCGTCAAACTTCATGTTGCCGGTCACTTCGACGCAGCTCTCAAGACAACCCAACTGCCGCAATCGCACCGCATCGGCTTCATTCGCCGCCCCAACGCAGTGCAGCCCGCTAAAAAACGGCGCGAAGATTCCACTCCACCGCCGATACCCGCGCCACGAGCGGTCGGAGAGTCGCGCATTGGCCAATGCAACGGGCACGCCCTGTGACTGCGCCTGCCAGAGAAAGTTGGGCCAGACTTCCGCCTCCATGAGCACCACGGCGGCTGGGTTGAGAGCTCGCCACGCGGCGCGCACGCAGGGCAGCAAGTCGACGGGGAAATAGACGGTGTGGGCGCCGGGAGGAAGTTGCTTGCGCAGCACTGCCATGCCGGTCGTCGTGGTCGTGGAGACGACCAGTTCCCACCCGGAAAGCAGGCTGCCCAGCTCGGACACCAGTTGGGCCGCGAGCGTCGCCTCGCCCACGCTGACGGCGTGAATCCACAGCACGCGCCGCCCTGCAAGGGCCTCCCTGAGCGCTGGCGCATGCCAGCCCAATCGCTGGAAAAAACCGGCGCGCCAGCCGCCGCGGCGCAGGAGTTTCCAAAGGTAATACGGCGCGCTCAGCAGAAAGAAGACCGGGAGGAGGATGTTATAGAGTAGCCGCATGCGCGCCAGACCGGGTTCTGACACAATGCCATCCTAGCGTCGAAAGAAAATCCACCACACCGCCGTCAGCACCGGCAGCAGGATCGGCAGTGTGTAGCCCGCGACGTAGCCTAGGAAGGTGGGGATCGGCGCCCCGTGTTGCTCTGCGATGGCCTTGACCATGAAATTGGGCCCGTTGCCAATGTAGGTGCAGGCGCCAAAGAAGACGGCGCCGACACTGACGGCGGAGAGCAGCCGCGTGAATTCGGGCAGGGCCATCAGCGTAGCGGGATCGGTCGCACCTGACGCATGCAAGCTCGCGGCCGCCTCGAAGAAGCACAGGTACGTCGGGGCATTGTCCAGCACGCTGCTCAGAGAGCCTGCAGCCCAGTAAAACATCCCGGGCGTGGGCGCCCCCAGCGAGGCTGCGTGGGCGCCCAGCCAATCAAGGGCTGGCATCATCGTGGCAAAGAGCCCAAGGAAAAGGATGGCGACTTCCTTGACCGGATGAAAGCTGAACTGGTTGGCGTGGTGGATCGACGGCCGCGTTGCCAGCCACGAGCCTGCGGCGGCGGCCACCATCAATCCCTCGCGCAGAAATTGAGGCTGTGGAAGGAAGACTGCGAAGAGGATCACGCCAAGGAAGAGGAGGTTTACGCCGCCTTCCAGACGCCATCCTGCCGCAGTGTCGGGAGACGGACAGGGCGACAGGCGGCGGGCCCGCAGATGGTCGCGCCGGTCCAGAACGTAGAATATCGCCAGCAGCATCGCCAGTGCCGTGAGCCACATCGGCCAGCACTGCTGCATCACCCACCAGAACGGCACCCCGCGCAGGTATCCCAGAAAGAGCGGCGGATCGCCAATGGGGGTAAGCCCGCCGCCCACGTTGGAGACGATGAAGATGAAGAAGACAATGTGGCGGGCGGTGATGCGGCCCTGGTTCATCCGGATCCACGGACGGATGAGCAGCATCGAGGCGCCGGTGGTGCCCAGCACGTTGGCGATGAGAGCGGCCATCAGCAGGAAGAGCACGTTGCGGCCCGGCGTGGACTCGCCCCGCACTTCGATGTGGATGCCGCCGCTGACGACAAAGAGCGAACCGATGAGGCAGACGAAGCTCGTGTACTCGGCGCCGGTGTGGAGCACGCGGTCGACGGCGCGCAATCCAATGAGATAGTGGGTGAGCGTCACGGCCGCGAGTGCCACGGCCACCTTGGGGTAATGCCGCGACCACCACCCGCCAAAGAGAAGCGGCCCGAGCGCGATCATCAGAAGCAACGCCACAAAAGGCACGCAGGCCGGCCATGCCACCGTGGGCACGGCGGACGCGGTAACTGGGCCCGCGTGGGCCACGACGGCCGTCAGCAGCAAGAGGTAGATGGCAGCTCGTCTAACCATGGAAAACAATGGCGAGGGCCCTTGGGCACTTTCCCTCTTCGTCGCCGACTGATTTATACGGCGAACTCAAACGCGTCAAATCCCAAGGGTGAGCGCGCGACGCATCCTTCGTCCGGAGGTTTTCAGTTGCACCCTGCCGATGTTTGAGGAAATGCTTTCGGCTCCAAATGTCAGAAGCAGCAAGACGACCGGTGCAGGTGGTGCCCTGCGACAAGTGCCGCACTCCCAACTGGGTTCCGCAGGATCTGGCGAAATTCCAGCCCGTGCCCTGCACCGAATGCCGGCATCCGGTCATTGCGCCTGTGCGCCTGCGCCAGTTTGAACTGCGCTCGGTCCTCGGCTCGGGCGGCATGGCCACGGTGTACCGGGCCTGGGACACGGTGCTGGAGCGCGAGGTGGCCGTGAAGATGATGGCGGCTAACATCGCGCAGCACCCCCAGGCGATGGCCGGTTTCTACCGCGAGGCGCGCTTCCAAGCCACTCTCAATCACACGAACATCATTCACATCTATAACTACGACGAGTCGGAAGGGCGCAAGTATCTGGCGATGGAGGTGGCCGATCAGGGCGACATGGACCAGCGCATCGAATCGCAGGGGCGCGTGGACGAGCTCTACGTGCTCGACGTCGGCATCAAGATTTCCTCCGCGCTGGATGTCCTGAGGCAGAAGGATCTGATGCATCTGGACATCAAGCCCAGCAACATCCTCTACAACACCGAGGGCGAACCCAAGCTGACCGACTTTGGCATCGCCAAGAAAATGGGAGGCAAGCGCGACGACGCCGAGGGGTTGATGGGCACGCCCTTTTACATCGCGCCCGAGCGCGTCTCCGAGGGGTGGCAGGACTGGCGCTCGGACATGTACAGCCTCGCCGCCACGCTCTACCACGCGGTGACCGGGCAGGTTCCCTTTGACGCACCCACCGCCGAGGAAACCGTCTGGGCGCACGTCAATGGCACGCTCATCCCTCCCAACAAGGTTGTGAAGGACATCTCCAAGGACACGACCACCGCGCTCTGCAAGGGGATGGAGAAGAACCCCGACCACCGGTTCAGATCCTACGACGATTTCAGGATGGCGCTGGAGGCTGCGCGCAGCCGGCTGCTCGTCGCGCGGCACGGGCGTTAGCGCCAACCCAGAGCGCGCAGCGCCGCCTTCACTTCCCACCCTGACGACTCCAGCGCAGCTTGCGCGCGCGCGGCGTCCACGCCGGCCAGCTCCATCACGATGCGGATGGCGCGGTCGCGCAGCTTGGCATTCTTGGGATCCAGATCCACCATCAGGTTTCCCACCACCTTGCCCAGCCGCACCATCGCCAGCGTGGTCACCAGATTCAAAACCAGCTTGGTCGCCGTGCCCGCCTTTAATCTCGTCGATCCCGTGAGCACTTCGGGCCCAATGCGAGGCGCCAACACCATGAGTGGCACCCGTCCCCGTCGCCGCACTCGTGCGTCAAAACAAAGCAGCGCCGTCCACGCTCCCCGGGCCGCCGCCGCCTGCAACGCGCCCCAGACAAAGGGGGTGCGTCCACTGGCCGCGATGCCCAGCACCACATCCCTGCGCCCCACACCGCGCCGCTGCACGCTGGCCGCGCCAGCATCGCCGTCATCCTCCGCGCCCTCGACGGCGCGAAAGACCGCCGTGTGCCCCCCCGCAATGATTCCCTGCACCTGTTCGGGCTTGGTGCGAAACGTGGGTGGACATTCGCTGGCATCAAGAATGCCCAGCCTGCCGCTCGTGCCCGCGCCCACGTAGAAGAGCCTGCCACCGGCACGAAGCGCCCTCACCACGGCCGATACCAGCGCGATGATTTTTCGGCGCTCCGCCCACAGGGCGTCAGGCAGCCGGCGGTCTTCCGCGAGCATGAGCCGCATGGCGGCGGCAACGCCCATGCGATCCAGACGGCCCGATTTGGGATGGCGCCCTTCTGTCGCCGGCAAGTCGCGCGCCCGAATTGGTTCAGGCGGCGACTTCATCACCGCCTGCGGCGAAGCTGGCGCCGTCAAATTTCTCACCATCATTGCTGCGCCCAAGGCACCTTCGTGGCGGCACCGCCGCACCATGGAACCGGGACGAAGGCGGCGCAGTTCTGCCGCCACTCGTTGCTGAAAGGACCGCTGCTGCAAGAGCACGCCGCCGGCCATGAGGAATTCCACGGCTGCCTCTGGACCCGCCAGCCGCGTGGCGCACGCGCACGCATCCCGGGCCAGTGCAGCAGCCGCGCCCTCCAGTAGATCCAGCGCAATCCGGTCACGCTGGCACGCGGCGGCAAACACCTCGGGCGCCAGTGCGGCCACGGCCTCCTTGGGCGCGCGTTGCACCCAGCCGATCCATTCCTCGGGCGCATTGCAATGGGTAGCGGCCAACAGCCTTTTCCCCAGCGCAGACCAAGCGCCGTCGCGATCCATGTAAAACACCGCAGCCTTGAGGGCGCGCAGTCCCAGCTCGTAGCCGCTGCCCTTGTCGCCCAGCAAGTGCCCCCAGCCTCCGAGCTTTGCAGTCCGTCCGTCGCGGGCACGGCCATAGCAGCAGGAGCCGGTGCCGCTTAGCACCAGCACCGACGCCATCGTGGCGCTTCGCGTGCTGGCATTGGCAGATAGGGCAACCTCCAGGTCATGGGTGGCCCTTGAGGCCGCGCCGCGCCAGATTCGGGCACAATGGACTTCCACCCGCTTTCGGTCCGCGTCGGTGCGCAGTCCCGCCATGCCCAGCCCCACCGCATGGGGCTTGGGAAAAGAGCGTGCGATACGCCCCAGCAGCGCGCCCAACGCGGCGTCACTGAGCAGCGCGATATTGCCCGGCCCGAAGGAGGCTCTGCGGACGACCTGCCCGCGTGGGCCGAAGAGCACCGCCACGGTGCGCGTCCCTCCTCCTTCGATGCCGAGTACGAACGGTCCTTTCTGTGGCCGCGACATCCCGGGGGAGTATCGGCGGCGGGCGAATTGCTTGGCAAGGTCAATGGACTTGTGTTCCACCCGCCTTGGTTTATCACTGGGCTGTGAGCGCGACCGAAGAGTCTTTGCTGGCAGCCTTGCTCGAGTTGGAATCGGCCGCGGCCCGGGTGAAAACGGCCGAACCCAAGCCCGACCTGCTGGGAATCTTCCAGCGGCTGGACACGTTGACGGCACAGCTGCCGCCGTCGACCGCGCCCGACCTGCTTCATTACCTGCACCGCAGGAGCTATCAGAAGGCCCTGCATTTCCTCCAAGGGAGCGCAGGCAAAATCCGCGCGGGCCACTGCGCCCCGCGCTAGCGCCCCGGGGTGCTCGACACCGTTTTTTGAAAATGCTTCCGGACACCATCACCGCCATTGCCACGCCGATCGGCGAGGGAGGCATGGCGGTGGTGCGCCTCTCCGGGCCACAGGCGTTTGCCATCGCCGGACGCTGTTTTAAGCCCGCAGGCGCGTCCTCGAAATCGCCGGCCGACGCCCCCACTCACACGCTGCATTACGGGCACATCGCGCGCGAGGGGGTTCGCGTGGACGAGGTGATGCTGGCCGTCCTGCGCGCGCCGCGCACCTACACGCGCGAGGACACGGTGGAAATCAGCTGCCACGGCGGCATCCTCGCCTCCAAGGCCGTGCTGGAAGCGCTGCTCCATCAGGGCGCGCGACTGGCCGGGCCCGGGGAATTCACCCTGCGAGCCTTCCTCAATGGCCGCATCGATCTGGCGCAAGCCGAGGCGGTGGCTGATCTCATTCACGCACGCACCCAGCGGGCACTGGCCACCGCAGCCGAGCAGCTCTCCGGCGCGCTCTCCCGGCGCATCAACCAGCTGCGCGACGAGCTGATGCTCCACTTGGCGCACATCGAGGCGTACATTGACTTTCCAGACGAGGATGTTCATCCCCACACGACCGCGCAGATTTGCGCCGGCCTGCAGTCGGCTCTGGACTTTGTGGATGGACTGCTCGCGCGCTCCGCCGAGGGCCAGATCCTGCGGCGGGGCGTGCGCGTGGCCATCCTCGGGCGGCCCAACACGGGCAAGTCCAGCCTGCTCAATCAACTGCTGGGCCATGACCGCGCCATCGTCACACCCATCGCCGGCACCACGCGCGACACCATCGAGGAGACGGCCGACATCCGTGGAATCCCCGTCGTGCTGGTGGACACCGCCGGCCTGCGCGACACCACCGACGCCATCGAATCCGAAGGCGTGCGGCGCAGCCACGAGTGCGCGCAAGCCGCCGATCTCATCCTCCATGTGCTCGACGCGGGCAGGGCGCACGCCCCTGCCGACCTCCCCGAGCTGGAATCCTTCGCGCACAAGCCACGCATCTTTGTGTGCAACAAGATGGATCAGGCGGCCGCCCATTCCCGGCCCAATCTGCCGGGTGCCGTGGTCCACACCTGCTGTTTGGATGGGCGTGGTATCGAGGCTCTCAAGGACGCGCTGCGCGCGGCTGTGTGGTCGGGTAGCGTCGAGGGCGACATGCTGCCGGCCATGATTAATGCGCGCCATCAGGACGCGCTGCGCCGTGGACGAGAGGGCGTCGCCGGGGCGCTGGCGGCGATGGATCAAGGCGAGCCGCTGGAAATCATCGCCATGGAGCTTCGCCTGGCCACTCAAGCCATCGGCGAAATCGTGGGCAAGACCTCCACTGAGGATCTGCTCGATTCCATCTTCAGTCAGTTCTGCATCGGAAAATGACGACACTCGAAGAGGCTCTTGAAATGGTTCTCGGCCGGATGGAGCCACTGGGCACCGAGCGCGTCGCGCTCGCGCAGGCCCGTGGGCGCGTGCTCGCGGAGGACGTTGCCGCTCGCGTGGATCTCCCGGTCTGGGACCAGTCCGCCATGGATGGCTACGCGCTGCGCGCAGAAGACGTGGCCGGTGCAACGGCCGCCACGCCCGCCTCCCTGCACTGCGTCGCCGAGACTCCCGCCGGCAGCGTCTTTGGCGGGAAGGTCGGCGCCAGCCAGTGTGTGCGTGTGTTCACCGGAACACCCCTGCCCGCCGGAACCGACGCCGTGGTGATGCAGGAAGACACGCGCTGCACCGAGTCCACCGTCCTGGTCAGCGAGATCGTGAGGCCCTGGGAGAACATCCGGCTGCGAGGCGAGGATGTCCGGGCGGGCGAAACGGTGCTGAGCCGTGGCACGCGACTTTCGGCCGTCACGATGGGCCTCCTCGCCGCACAGGGGGTCGAGAGGCTTGAGGTTTGCCAGATTCCGTCCGTCGCACTGATCGCCACGGGCAATGAACTCCGCGAAGCGGGCGTTGCGCTGGGCCCCGGAGAAATCCACGAGAGCAACCGGCTCATGCTGGGGGGCATGCTCGCCGCCGATGGGCTGCGCGCGGCGACTCAACCCATCGTGGCCGACCGTCTCGATGCGACGTGCGCCGCGCTGGAGCACGCCGCCACGACGTGTGAGGCGGTGATCACCATCGGCGGCGCGTCGGTGGGGCGCCACGATCTGGTTCGGCCCGCGCTCGAAGCGCTGGGCGGCGCGATGCACTTCTGGAAGGTCGCCATCAAACCTGGGAAACCCTTTTGTTTTGGCACGCTCTCGGGCAAGCCGGTCTTTGGGTTGCCCGGCAATCCAGTGTCGGCACTGGTCACCTATCTGCTGTTGGTTCGCCCGGCCCTGCTGCGCCTGGCGGGCGCCTCGGACCTGGCGCTGCCAAGCCATCCCGCCCGGCTCGGTGAAGCGCTCTTCAACCATGGCGACCGGCGCCATTTCATGCGTGTGCGCATGGACGAGGCCGGCACGGCGTGGGCCACCGGGCTGCAGTCGTCCCACGCGTTGCGGGGACTGGCAGGGGCGTGCGGCATGGTGGACGTGCCTCCGGGCGCCCTGCTGGCCATGGGCGCGACGGTGACCGTGCTGCGCTGGCCCTGCTAACCGATTTATATCATCAAATCCCGATACGTGAATATTTACTTGTCAGAGCCTGCTTCGACCGTACTCTTCAAACCCGCCGGGCATGCGCCCGGCTGCAAACCAACAACCATCAGGGCAACATGAGTGGCGCCATCCGAACACACAATCTGGGTTTTCCACGAATCGGGCCGCAGCGGGAGCTGAAGAAGGCGACCGAGGCGTACTGGAAGGGCGAGGTGCGCGCGGACGCGCTGCTCGCCACCGCCCGCGATCTGCGCCGGCAGAATTGGCTGCGGCAGCAGGAGGCCGGGATGGACCTGATTCCCGCGAATGACTTCAGCCTGTACGATCAGGTGCTGGACATGAGCTGCCTCTTGGGCGTCGTGCCCAAGCGGTTTCACTGGGAGGGCGGCCCTGTTCCTCTGGACACGTATTTCCAGATCGCGCGCGGCGTCACGGAGAAGGATGCGGGCTGTTGCGGCGCCGCCCTGGCCAGCGAGATGACCAAGTGGTTCGACACGAACTACCACTACATCGTGCCCGAGTTCACGAAGGACACCCGCTTCCAGGTGTCCTCCACGAAGGTGTTTGACGAGCTGGCCGAGGCGCGTGCGCTGGGTGTCCATGCCAAGCCCGTGCTGATCGGCCCCATCACCTATCTGTGGCTGGGCAAAGTGATGGATGGGTCAGGCATGGACCGGTTCGACCTGCTGGACTCACTGCTTCCGGTCTATTGCGAACTGCTCAAGAGGCTGAGCGCCGCGGGCGCCGGATGGATTCAGCTCGATGAACCGGCGCTGGTGATGGACCTGTCCCCCGCGCAACGAGCGCTTTTTGGACGCGCCTATGCGCAGCTCAAAGCGGCGGCGGGTTCGTCGCGCCTGCTGGTCGCCACCTACTTTGGCGACCTGCGCGAAAACCTTCCCGTGCTCATGGGCCTGCCGGTGGACGCCGTGCACGTGGACGTGGTGCGGGCCCCGCAATCGCTGGGGACGGTTCTGGCCGCTCTGCCGCCGGAGAAAACCCTCTCCCTGGGTGTCGTAGACGGCCGCAACATCTGGCGCACCCACATGGACCGCGCGCTGGGCCAGTTGCGCCAGGCGCTCAAGTCCACCGGTGCCGACCGGCTGTGGGTGGCGCCTTCGTGCTCGCTCATCCACACGCCGGTGACCTTGCGAAACGAAACCAAGCTGGACGCCGAACTCAAGGGCTGGCTGGCATTCGCCGAGGAAAAACTCACCGAGGTGGCCGTGCTCTCCCGCACTCTCTTAGGCCAGGACACGAAAGCGGCGCTGGACGCCGACGCGGCGGCGCAGGGCTCGCGCAGCCGCAGTCCGCGCATCCACAATCCGGGTGTAAAAGACCGCAGCGCGAAGGTGCAACCCGACGACCTTCACCGGCGCTCGCCCTTCACGCAGCGCGCCGCACGGCAAAAGACTGCCTTCAACCTGCCTGCGTTTCCCACCACCACCATCGGATCCTTTCCCCAGACCAAGGACGTGCGCGCCCGCCGCGCGCAGTTTCGTGCCGGCACACTGCCGTCCCAGGAATACGACGCGTTCATCGCGGACGCCGTGGCCGACGCGGTGCGGCGGCAGGAGGCGTGGGATCTTGACGTGCTGGTGCATGGCGAATTTGAGCGCAATGACATGGTGGAATACTTTGGCGAGCAGCTCAGCGGCTTTGCCTTCACCGCCAACGGCTGGGTGCAAAGCTACGGCAGCCGGTACGTCAAGCCGCCGCTCATCTTTGGCGACGTGTCGCGGCCCAATCCCATGACCGTGCGATGGACGCGCCACGCGCAGTCGCTCACGCGCCGGCCCATGAAGGGGATGCTCACCGGGCCCGTGACCCTCCTGCAATGGAGCTTCGTGCGCGACGACCAGCCGCGCGCCGCCACCTGCATGCAGATCGCGCTGGCCCTGCGCGACGAAGTGCGCGATCT
>SXGS01065420.1_pt1 | contig 39258 bp, 25 predicted proteins | sample 3174681 | NCBI WGS metagenome assembly SXGS01 (sample SAMN11356861, study PRJNA531348) | freshwater metagenome | isolation source: freshwater sample F1-80 | place: China: Fuxian Lake, Yuxi | collected 2017-12-25 | reverse complement strand
GGTGACGGTGTCCATGTCGGAGGACACCAGCGGGATGTTGAGATGAAGCCCCTCGGCCAGTCGGGTATCTATCTGGCTCTCCTTGGGGAGAATCTCTGTGTAGAGGGTAGCCAGCGTGACGTCGTCGTAGGTGAGGGCCGTATTGCCGTGGGATGGGAAGAACCGGGAGGCCGGTTGGTAGAACTCTGAATCGACCTCGTGGGCTGCGCTCGCGTCTGCCATGAGCGACGATGGAAGGACCCGGGCTGCGAGGCAAGGAAACTGAAGTCGTTGGTGCCGATTCGGGCCAGGGTCGTCTCATCCAGTCGTCGCCAGCAATTGGCTGCCACGGACCTTGGCTGCCACGGACCTTGGCTGCCACGAACCTGAAACCCCACTATTCGACCACCTTGGGGACAACGAATAAACCACCCGCCTTGGAGGGGGCATTACGCAGAGCTTCGTCATGAGGCAGCGAGCCGGTCACGACATCCGGCCGCATCACATTGACCAGCGGAAATGCATGAGCCGTGGGTTCCACTTGGGAGACATCCACTTCCTTGAGCTTCTCGATGTAGCCCAGGATGTTGTTCAGTTGGCCACTCAGGCGTTCTTCCTCATCGGGAGTGAGCGCCAAACGGGCCAGATTGGCGACATACTGGATTTTGAAGTCGGACAAGGGTGTTGAAGGCTGCGGAGTTAGAGTTTCGAGGAGAAAGGGTTAGTCCTCGCCGAACTTGGCATCGACCAGCGCACACAGTTGGGTCAGTGCGATTTGGCAGTCGGACCCTGTGCAAACGATCCTCAGCTTACTTCCGGGTCCCGCGGCGAGCATGAGCAGGCCCATGATACTCTTGCCGTTGATCGTCTCGCCGTCCTTTTCGATGAAGACCTCGCAGTTGAACTGGCTTGCCAGCTTTACGAAGGAAGCCGACGGACGGGCATGGATCCCCTGCCGATTCTGGACCGTGATGTCGCGGTAGAGGGTGTTTTTTTCGCCAGTCTTGGCAGCCGAACTCATCACCCAAGCGTGTTTTGTCGCTGCACTGATGCCAATACGGAAATCAGGAATGCTCCGGAGTTGTTGGCGATGATTCAGGGAGCCGTTGGCTTGAGGCGCTGGGCATAGGAGCGCGCTTCCCAATTGTCCCAGGGATTGAGCACCAACGACTGCTCCACCAGCAACCGGGCCCGGTCCGAATCCCCTCGGACAATCAGGTTCCAACTCAGGGCGTTGAGCACAGCAACGTCGTTGGGCCCCAGTTTCAGTGCCAACTCGAAGGCTTCGGAAGCCGACTTCAGATCGCCAAGCCATTGATGGCAAAGCCCCATGGCCACCCGGGTCCGGGCATTGTATGGGTCCAATCGGGCCGAAGCCTCCAACCAGCGGAGCGCTTCTTGCGCCTGCTTTTCCCAACCGGGCAGGCCTTGCCAACTGAGGCGACGTTTTTCCTCGCCGTACCAATACGGCGTCATGGGATTGCCGGGTGCCAAGGTTGCTGCCAGGGCCAATTCTTCGAAAAAACGCTCATCGACGCTGGGTTGACGCTCAGCGCGCTTGAGGTGGAGGTCTTCGCGGGCGGCGCTGACTCCCAGCGGAATCATCCAAAAAAGCAGGCCGCCCATGACGGCCGTGGCCGCCAGTCGCAGGGGTAGGTAGGACTTGACCCAGAACCGTTCCGTGGCGAATCGGGTGTTGGAGACGAGGATGCCGGCAAGCACCGAAGCCGTCACCGCGATGGCTGGGATATGCAGGTTGAAGTCGAAGAGACAATGCACAGCCAATCCGCTCAGGCCGGCCACGCTCCCGGCGAAGAACGCCGTGCGGTTGCTTTGCTTGACCCCCAAGTCGGAGGAGCCCCGTTCGACATGCCGTGAGGTGCGGTAAAGGCCGTATCCGAAGGCGGCGAGACCCAAACCAACGATGCCGGCACCGGCGATGCCGTACTCGACCAGCAGCTCGAGGTATTCATTGTGGACGTGCTGAGGGCTCAGCGGTGTCGTCGGTGTCCGGTAGGCTGGGAAGCGAGTGTCAAATTGCCCTGGGCCAACTCCTTGCCAGTGATGATCAGACCACATTTGAACAGCGGGTTTCCAAATCCAGGCACGGAAGAGTCCGCTGTCCTTTTTGCCGGAGGCCGTCAGCGCATCGATTCGGGCGCGGGCTTTTTCGGACTGAGCAAGAAAGGTGACCGAACCGATGCAGAGCACCGCCATGAGTGCTGCCATTGGGATCCGATACTGGGGACGGCGGAGCAGCCAGAGAGAGAAGACGGCAATGGCGGCGGTGGCTCCGAGCCAGCCACCCCGGGACATAGTCACAGCAATGCCTCCGAGCATCACTAGGGCTGCATATCCAGCGAGGATTCGTTGCACGACACTTCCCCGACCCAAAAAGGCGTGGGAAAGGCCCAGCGGCATCAGCATGAGCAGGAACGCAGCGAGGTGGTTCGGGTTGACGAAGGTGGCTCCGTACCGCTTGTAGTAAACCAAGGGTTGGGTCTCCCAGAGGACTCTCTGCGAATTTTGGGTGAACTGAACGATGGCGTAGGCCGAGGAAAGAAGTCCGATAAGCAGAAAGCCATTCACCACCCACCCCGAAGTCTCCTGACGATGGAGGTTGTGCAGACTGGTAAAGAAGGCCACGGCATAGACTCCGATCAGGAACACCTCTTGGAGCGCCCAATAGGGCACGCTGGCAGAATGGCATTTCCAGGCGGCATAGCCGAAAAAGATGGCCACCGCCCAGGTGACCGGCGGCATTAGAAAGCGATGGGTGGGTTCGACCCACATCCGAAGAGTCCAGACGATCCAGGCCATGCCAATGGCGGCAAAGCCGATACCCGATTCCCGCGGATTCACCCCGGCAAACCAGAAGGTGAGCCACGCCACCGAGAAAAGCAGCAGGCCTCCTACTAACCGCTCCAAAAGTTTGTCGAATGCCGAGCTCGATCGCATGTGCAGGGTAAAGCTTAGGAGAGGGTCAAGGGCCTCGGGAAGGATTTAGCCCGGATATTTCGCTCCGCAGGATCGTTAGGATCTTCAGAATCTTCAGAACCCGGAGCGTGCTCGCCCCGAACCCGCACGTTGGGCTCCAGATTACTCGGGTGTGGTGGGCGTCAGGCAGTTGAGCCAGCGCCAGACCCGAAGCACTTCGGTGACGCTCCAGGCCTGAGCATCACAGCCGCGGGGCAGGTGGGGAGCGTCGCCATCGAGGATTTCAGGCAACTGGCCCACACAACCCTGCTGCAAATAGGTATCCACACTGGTGAGGTAGGCGCGGGCCGCCTCGATGGCTGCGGGACTCTTGCCATAAGCCTTCACGACCGCTTCGCAGAAACTTGGGAAGGTCCAGACCCAGGCGGTACCATTGTGGTAGGCGGGTTTGCGCTGCGTGTCTTCGTCCCCTTCGTAGGAGCCCCAGTAGGGTTCGTCGGGGTGGTTTAGGAGTTGTCCGTGGTGCCAGACAGCCAACGGCGGATGGACCGGCAACGGGGCAAGAGATCGAAGCGCTCCCGGGACCACTAAGTAGCGCTGCGCCGCCTGCACGGTGCGTCGGGCCTTGGGCCCATCAACCAGATCCAGGGCGATAGCCAGGAGCGCGTTGCTGCGCAGGGCGTTGTCGCGCACCGCACGCGCGGCGGGTTGATCGTGGTGTCCGTGGAGGCAATCAGCGAACCAGCCCAACTCCTCAATCCAGAAAAGCTGGTGGAAGGAAATCTCGGCCCGCGTTGCCAAGATGCTCCAGGCCTCGGCGGACTGAGCCGGAGGGCACCCCAAGCGATCGAGCAATCGGAGAAGGCGGATCCACAGCACTTGGATCTCGACCGGATACCCCTGACGGGGCGTTCCGGCAGGATGATTGGTGTCCATCCAGGTGAAGTGACTGGGACTCCAGACGAGCGCACTGTCCGGGTCGACGCGGATGCCCTGCGGGGTTCCTGCGAGGTAGCCTGAAGCGATAGAACGCAGGACGTCTCGCACCGTCCGTCCTTGTCGGTCGCCGGTGCTCAGTCCGAAGACGGATTCCGGTCCCTGTGGGTCGGCTTTGGCCAATTCTTCAACAACGATGCCGTACCAGAGCGACGCATCGCTGGTCTCCCGGTTGGAGGCGTTCTCTCCATGGATGGAATTGGGAAGGGTACCGGCCTCTTCGAAGCGACCAAAGGTGACGAGCAACTGGCGCACTTCAGTGAAGCGTTCGGCCGTGATAAGTCCGCGGGCGGCAATGAGCGAATCTCGGCCCCAATCGAGGAACCATGGATAACCCGCGATAACGGTGACTGAATCGGCGCGTCGGACGACGAAACTGTCGATGGCCCGTCGCAGCAGGAGTTCCCAGGGGCCGGCGGCCGTACCTTTCAAGAGTTCCTGACGTCGTCGGATGAACTGCGACACCTCCTCATCGGAAATCTCAGCCGCTTCGGCAGAGACGGTGAGGGTGGAGCAATCGCCAGAATTCAGGGGGATCTCAAACCATCCTGGGCTGTAGGCATCGCCAGAACCATTCATGCCCCGGCTGGATTCCACCGGATGCGGAATGTTCCGGCACCATTCCACCGCGGGATGAAAATGCCCTGGGCTGACGGTGACTCGCAGACTTCGGCAAGGATCTGGTTCGAAGAAAAATCCTTCAGCGGTGCCGGCCGGCGTGGCCTCACCCGGGGTCGGAGACACGATCCGTGTGGCCCGGATGAAGTGGGATTCGCTGTCGGGATTCAGGCGAGTTTCACAGTGGAAGTTGCGGTCTTCCAAATCTACCCGGACCACCAGGCGGACATCGAACGAGGGGGGTAGGGGTTTTCCGAAGCGCGAGTCGTGGCTCGCCATGGCCGGTCGGTTGAACTGGAAGACCGTGATGTTTTTCCCTTCTAGCATGTCGGCCACGACCCGGATCTCGACACTGCGACCGTCGCCCGCATTAGCGATGAAGCACCAATGCGTGGGGGCTGCAGTCTCAACAGTCACCAAATTCGAGGCGTCTAGGGGCGAGATGAATCCATCGGCATTGATCCAGACGCGGATGCGCTTGGCCAAGACGTGCCGATCGACAGGCACCTCCGGGTGGAGGTTCGCACCGAGGAGGCAGTCGTATTTGGAATGGATGCGACCCAGATCAAGGCAGAGCCGGGCCATTCCACCTCGGCCGTTGGTTAACAAGACGGTGGTGTTCTGGGGGTCTGAGGGTACCGATGGTAAATCGGATGGAACAGTATCCAGATACCGTAGGGTGGCGCAGATCCGAGGATCGGTGGGGGCGTAACGCTCCAGCTCAAGGAGGACGTCTCCTCGGTGTTTTTGGGGAGGAATCGCAGCGATGTGACCCTCTTCAATGGGGATGGATTCCTCGTTGTATTCGAGACCTTGAGGTTGAGGACAAACTCGGACGCGGAACGGGTGAGTGTCGCGGATAAGCAACCAATGCCCCGGGGGAACGAGTGTGATGCGTTTGCGATCTTGAACCTGCCAGACGATGACCGGGCGGTAGGTCTCTGAAGTGTCCACCAGACAGGATCCATCGTGCGCCGCAGCGGTCAGGAATCCCACAGGATCGCGGGCGACCCAGGCGGCCTCCTGTTTCCAATTGGATGAACAGCCGAGGATTCCACGGCTCACGCGGCCTCGGCATACGGCGGCCCAGTCGGCACGCCGACGGGTGTCGCGGTAGATGTCTCCAGAAAGGCCCAGCGGAGTGATCGAAGAGGCCAAGCAATGGGTGGCTCCGGGGGCGAGAGTTATTTGAATTCGGCGACTTGGATGCCCGGGTGACGGAGCCAACTCCTGCCACCGCGGGGCTGGCAGATGACCCACTAAATCGAAGGTCGGTTGCCCGAGCTCCTCCCAGAGAGCCCCATCGAGTTCGATGGAGCGCTCCTCCTCGAATTCCGTGTTCACCAGCACGAGGACGCGATCGAGCCCCTCGGCCGAATCCCGCCGCAGGGCATACACCTTAGATTCAGGCTGGCTGATTCGCTGCAACGAGGCGCCATCGAAGAAGCACGGGTGGTTGCTGATGAGTCGATTTAACGCAGACAGTTCGGGGACCAACGAATGGGGTGATCCCCAAGCCAAGCCGCGGCTGCTGTGCACGTTGATTTGCTCGGTGGCACACCATTCGACCCCGGCGGTGAACCCGAAGCCGCCTTGGATGGAAGTCAGGGCTGCGAGGCTATTGCGGAAGAGCGACCAACGACGTCCCTCTGGGGTAGCCGGTTGGCCCGGCACACCGCCATTGGCCGCCAGTCGGGAATTGTCATGGGTCTCGCTGTAGTGAACCAAGATTCCAGAACGGGCACTGGCTTGGAAGTGGTGGTCTAGATAAGAGCTAATCCCTAAAGATCCGTGGTTCTGGAAGAGTTCGCTATAGGCCCATTGCATCCCGCCCTCGGCGAGGCATGACTCAGTGGCCTCCCAGGGTCCGCCCAGTCCCTCCAACAGAAATACGGTATTTGGAAATTCACGACGCACCTTGGCGGTAATGAACTGCCACACATGGGGAGGTATTTTGTATCCGGCGTCGCAGCGGAAACCGTCGACCCCTCGACGGCACCAGATGAGGAAGGCATTGGCCAAATAGTCCCACAGAGTGACGTGACGTTGATCCATCTCAACGAGGTCTTCCCAGACCACGTTCCAGGCTCCCGGACTTTCGAACTCGCCATCATGCTTGCGAACGAACCACTCCGGATGCTCCTCCCATTCGGCGCTGCCCCAACCCGTGTGGTTAATGACCAAGTCGAGCATGAGTCGTGCTCCCCGCGAATGTACCTCGACTGCCAGTTCCCGGAACTGGTCCACGCCGGTGGTGCGTCGATCAAACTCGACCAGCGCTGGATCAATCTGGGTCAGGTGCTGCAGCGCATAGGGCGACCCGTAGCGCCCGAACCGAGCGAACGTGGTGGGTGTCGGGCTTACCGGTAGCAGGTGCAAGATCCGGCATCCGAGCTGGTCGATGATGTGCGGCAGTTCTTGGATGAGCGACCGCAGCGTCCCGCTGGGAGGGATCACGGTGAAGCCCTCCTCATCGAGCGCTTTCAGGATCGGGGTGTTGTGGTCTTCGGCGGTGGAGAGTCGGTGCTTCGACCATTCGCCAAACATGCGAGGGAACGCGCAGTACACCGTGTTAGCGGTGCGTGTCCAAGCTGGGTGGATGCTAATGCCTACGTCCGGACCTTCCGTCCAGTGCTGGAAGCCTTTCGGATCGATCGCGTAGGCCTTAGCCTTAAAGTAGCCAACCTCGGTCAGTGGCAAGGTGACAGACCACTGGCCCTCAGGAGTGAGTTGTAAGGGCAAGTCCCGCCAGGCCGCACCGGCCAGGGGCAATTTTTCAAAGTGGGATTGAAGGATTTCGTCACGGGCCCGATCTGCCCGCCCCAGATTGGTTCGCAGCCGGGCCTGCCACCCGTCGCCAATGTGACCGTCGGGCGCGGTGAGAATGAATGTGAGTAAATCGCCGGCGTGTCGGACGATACGGGAGCCCGGCAAGGGCGACATCGAGAGTCCAGCCATGGGTTTGGGTTGCCATGAACTGGACCGATTCAGTCATCACGGCGGACCCATAATGGTGGACGCGGCGGCGGCGGAGCAACTTTAGATGCTCCCAACCCTACGTTGTTTGCCGTTTTACTGAGCGGGTCTTGGGAGGCCGTTAGGATTGCGGGGCTGTATTCACTCGCGGATCCGCAGTTTTCCAATGCAGGAGGGTAAAAAGGCCGCGCAGACCAGCGTCACCGCCAATGCCCCGCCCGCCTGTCCCCAGCGTCCGTAAATGGCCCAACCGCCGGCGAAGATCAGAGCCCAGATGCCAACCGAAGCGAGAATCGAGCAGACGATGCCGATACCGAGGTCGGAGTCTTTGCTCAGTCCGGTGTCTTGGATCTGGATACGCTCATGCTCTGCACGTTCTAGGATGGGTTTCCATCCCGCTCCGCCGGGCTGCACCCGAGTATAGAACTCGCGAAGTTTCCCTGTCTCGGTCGGGCCCGATAGCAGCGCGACCAGCAGCGAACCGACAGTGGTCACGGCCACGCCGATCACCATCTGCTCCCAAGCGGGGATATCGTGACCGATGGTCGAAAAGTGCCAGAAGAACGCCATGCCAAAGGAGAGCGTCATGGCTGCGATCTCCGCCGCGGCATTGATGCGCCACCAGAACCACCGAAGAATGAGGACCAATCCCGTTCCCGCACCGATCTGCATCATGAGGTTGAAGTTGGACAAGGCGTCCTTCATTTGAAGAGCGAACCAGCAGGAGGCGAACATCAGCACCATCGTCACGATCCGTCCCAGCCAGACTTGCTGCGAGTCGGTGGCTTTGGGGTTGATGAACCGCAGGTAGAGGTCGCTGACCACAATCGATGACCCGTAGTTTACCTGGGTGGACATGGTGCTCATGTACGCGGCGGCCAGCGAAGCGACCATAATGCCCATGAGGCCTTGGGGCAGGAAGGTAAGCATGGCCGGATAGGCCAGGTCATCTTGAACAATCTTGGGATCGAGGTGCGGGAAGCGGGCTTGAAGCGAAGCCACATCCGGGAAGACCACCAGTGAGGCCAGTGCCACCAAGATCCACGGCCAGGGGCGGAGCGCGTAGTGCATCACGTTGAAGAACAGGCAGGCACCCAGTGCGTGTTTTTCATTTTTAGCCGCCAAGAGTCGCTGGGCCACGTAGCCACCGCCGCCGGGTTCGGCCCCTGGGTAATAAGCACTCCACCAGGTCACCAGGAGTGGGATCAAGAAGACCGCCATGACCACATTGTGGGGTGTGGTTGCCATATTGGGGACGATGTCCATCTTGGCTTGCACGCGGGGATCCGACAGGAGCTTGCCCAAACCACCGACCTGGGGAAGTCCCACGACATGCACCGCCGCCCAGATAGCGCCCACCATCGCGATGATGAACTGCACCAAGTCGGTGAGCAGCACCCCGGTGAGTCCACCGATCATGCTGTATGCCACCGTGACCACTGAGGCCACGGCGATGGTTATGACCGGATCGAGGCCGAACATCACCCCGCCGATCTTGATGGCCGCCAGTGAGACATTGGCCATGACCAGGATATTAAAGAAGATGCCCAGATAGACGGCACGGAAGCCCCGCAGAAAAGCCGCTTGGCGACCCGAATAGCGGAGCTCGTAGAACTCGATGTCGGTCATCATGCCGCTCCGCCGCCAGAGCTTGGCAAAGAGGAAAACCGTAGTGGTTCCAGTCAGCAGCAGGGCCCACCAGACCCAGTTTCCGAAGACGCCGTCCCGCCGTACGATGCCCGCCACCAAGTTGGGGGTGTCGGTGGCGAAGGTTGTCGCCACCATCGAAGTTCCCAAGAGCCACCACGGCATGGTTCGTCCGCTGAGAAAATAGCTCTCATAGTCTTTGCCCGCTGATCTGCCTACGAAGAGCCCAATGGCCAGATAGAGGATAAACGTGGAAGCAATGATGATCCAGTCGAGCGTCGCAAGGTGCATGGCGTCGGTGCGTTGAGGAGGGAAATGGCTGTTTCAGAGTCTTGGTGGAAACCCGAAAATGGCAAGCCTCGTCGAGACATTGGCGCTTTCTTAGAAATCGCCCCACCTCGGAGGTGCGTGGGTGATGTAGGCCGGGTCCCCCGACCCGGCGTCCGGCTCTTGCGTGGACGTCGACGATTATTTCCCCCGGCCGTTTGCCTCAAGAGAGAATGTTACCAAAGAAGAGGTATTCCGAGAGTATTCGTTCCTCTCCTGACTTCACGGGGTCAACTTCCTCTCGAACGCTAGCGCTGGCACGAGGCTAATAAATTAATAAATACAAATAAGAAATACTGCTCTAGCGGATGGGGATTGTGGCCCGCTCTTGAAGCCATTGCACATCGGTCGGGAGGCGGGCGATGGTGCCATGGCGGTTGTTCTTGGTGTTGTTGGGACGGAGCGCAGGGTCGCGCCAACGACGCGATTCGACATGTCCGTCGGCCATTCCCAGCACGCCGCTCCGGTTATGGTAAGAACCGGGTCGATGAAAGTAGGTGAGACGCCCCATCTCGAAACGAAACTCCGGCATGCAGAGGCTCGGCCAATCAACATCCAGGAAGGTCAGGAGACTGGAGGGATTTGCTCGTTGGAGGTCGGCCAGGGTCGAGAAGCGGACATGGGCGGCACTGAGGGGGCCAGAAGGAGCAACATTGTTTAGGTAACTGTTCAGTGCATAGCTCCGGACGAACTGGTGCCGCCCGACGGCAATACCGCGGTCGCTGGGGCACTTATAAATTGCCGCGTCGGAAATGATGGGGGAGAAGGCTGAATATCGACGATCCAACAGCATGACCCGGTTGGTGAAAGCGAACAGGCCGCCTTGATGGCTATTGCCAGCGACCCATAGAGGGATGGTTCGAACGGCGACATCCGTCCCGTTGGGAACCATCCGATCCCCGTTGTCCTGGGCGTACAACTGCCAGGCGAGGTTTAATTGCTTCACATTGCCGGTGCACTGGATGCGACGTGCGCTCTCCTTGGCCTGACCAAGGGTCGGTAGGAGCAATCCGGCCAAGATGGCGATGATGGCCACGACCACCAGCAGTTCGATGAGAGTAAACCCGACTGAAGGGTGCAGCTCGAGACGCGGGCGGATTCCACCAGTCGGGGTCATACCCGATCATGACCGATCGACAGTCCCTGCCAAGAACAGCAATGCTGTTCTGTGTGTTGGTTCTCAGAAGTTCGATTCTTTGTCTTTGAAGAGCAGGTTGAAGGTGGTCATCGAGCCATGGCAGCGGGTGATGTATTGTTGCAGTCGAACTTTTCAGCCGAGGTGAGGGCCTCGCTTGAATTGACCTTCTGTTCGAGGATCCGCAGCTGATTGCGCATCAGGACCAGCTTGTGAAAAAACAAATCCAGCTCCACCTCCTTGGACTGCAGGGACGGGTCCGAGGGTTGCAGGATCAATTTGCCGGTCTTCCAGCGCGCGGCCAATTCGTGAACTGAACCATCAGGCCGCTCGATCCCCAACCGATTCACCGCCGCATCGACAACCTGGTTGATGAAGGATTCGAGGGGCATAGGCATCCCCGAAAGGCTTGCCTGAGCTTCGGCGGCGGTCAGGCCGCTGGTTTCTGGTTCGATGGGTTTTCGACCCTCCAGAAAGAGAACCTCAGCGGCAAATTCATTGATGGCTTTGACCACTCCCTCACCGAGTTGAGGGTGGATGACGCGTTGGCCCAGGTGCAGTTCCGACAATTTCACGAGACGAGCTTGGTGGTTTTTTTAGGAAATGCCGAGAACGGGCTCACGGCCACCGGTGAGAAAAATGTTATTTTGCTGGGAACCCTTACCCCCCTACGAACTTACCCCCTACGAAGAGTCATGGAACGGGCGCTTGCCAAGATTCAAGCCCTCCGTAGTCTCACCACCTTACTTTGCAACCCATGTTGTCCAATTCATACGTCGCCATGCTGGCCCTGGGCGGACCTGCCGCGGGCGGCTCACCAGAAGATCAGAAGAAAGCCATGTTCATGCAGGTTGGCATGATGGTGTTCTTCGGCATCATTTTTTATGTCATGCTCATCCGCCCCCAGCAGAAGCGGGCCAAGGAGCAGTCGAAGATGCTCAACGAGCTAGCGGCGGGCGATAAAGTCACCACGTCGTCCGGCATTGTCGGCATCGTTGTGGGCATCAAGGACAACTCTGTCACCATTCGCTCGGGTGAATCCAAACTCGAGATCACCAAGGCTGCCATCGGTGAGGTGGTGTCCGGCACATCGGCCTCCTAAAACGTTTTCTCATGAACCGTAGTCATCTCTGGAAACTCGTCCTGATCCTGCTCGTCGTAGCCTGGTCAGTGAGCGAGATCTACCCACCTACCTCGAAAAACCTCATCGAGGCCTTCGAGCAACAGTCCTCGACCCCCAACAAGACGTTCGATGAGATCGTCAAGAAGGCCCAGCAGTTGGACACGTCCAACATGGACCGAACACCGGGGATCACCTACTCGAACTTGCTGGTAGCGATTAGCACCAACGACATCCGGCCGTTCTTCCCGAGCAATTACATTAATGCTGCGGTCGAACGCGATGTGACCCGAGGGATCCTCAACCGAGTTCAGCGGTCGGCTGCTGGCAAATTCCGACTCGGTCTGGATTTGCAGGGTGGCACGCAGTTCCTCCTCGAGATGGACATGAGCCGCGCTCAGACCAATGCAGGCGTCATGATGAATGCCGATTTCATCGCCGAACAGGCCGTCGAGGTGCTCCGCCGTCGTGTGGACCGCTTTGGTGTGTCCGAGCCGGTGATCGCCCCGGCCGGCGGTGGCCGCATCTTGGTACAGCTTCCGGGCTTGAGCGAGTCCGACAAGCTGCAGGCCAAGGCGCAGATCCAGAAGGCGGCCTTCCTCGAATTCCGCATGGTTCACCCCGACAGCGAAGGTCAATTGTCCCGTGGCGTGGTTCCTCCGGGATATGTCCGGATGTATGAAATGGTTCCCAGCGGTACTCCGGGTCAACGCGTTCCTCAGCCGATCTTGGTCAAGCGGGCTTCCGAGCGCGGTCTCTCGGGTAAGCACGTCGAGGGAGCGGGTGTCGGGCATGATCCTGCAACCGGTTCTCCCTATGTCAGCTTCAGCCTGCGCCCCGAAGGTGCGCAACTCTTCGGTGAGATCACCCAAGCGGCCATCGGTGAGCGCTTGGCGATCATCCTCGACGGCGAAGTGGTTTCTGCCCCGCGCATCAATGGTGCCATTCTGGGCGGCAACGGTCAGATCACCGGATCCTTCACGGACAAGGAGGCCTTCGAGTTGGCCACTTCGCTGGAGAACCCGTTGGCTGCCCCTCTCGAAGTCAAAGAAGAGCGCGGCGTGGATCCTTCGCTGGGTGCCGACGCCATCGCATCGGGCAAGATGGCCACGCTGTTGGGCGTGGGTGGTGTGGCGGCGTTCATGATCGTCTACTACCTGACGGCCGGACTCGTCGCCAACGTGGCTCTGTTCCTCAACATCTTGATCATGCTCGGAGTCATGTGCTCCTTGGATGTCACCTTCACCTTGCCAGGTATCGCTGGCATCGTGCTGACCATCGGTATGGCGGTGGATGCCAACGTTCTTATTTACGAGCGCATGCGTGAAGAGTTGGCCGCCGGCAAGTCGGTGCGCGGTGCCGTTTCTTCGGGTTATGACAAGGCCTTCGGGACCATCTTTGACTCCAACTTGACGACCCTGATCTCCTCGGTGCTCTTGATCATCATGGGCACGGGTCCGATCAAGGGCTTCGGCGTGGCACTCACCGTTGGTTTGTGCGTCTCCATGTTTACGGCCTTGGTCGTCACCCGGTTGATTTTCGACTTCCTGCTCGCCAAGGACATCATCAAGTCCCTGCCGATGTTACACATCATCAAGGGTACCAACATCCGGTTCCTGAACTTCGCCAAGCCGGCGTTCATCGCCTCGTGGTTGCTCATCGTGGTGGGCATCGGCTACGGCGTCTTCGTTCGTGGTCACAACATGCTCGGTATTGAGTTCGCCGGTGGCGATGAGTTGCAAATGCGCTTCTCTCAGCGGGTAGAGACTGAAAAGGTTCGCGAGACCCTTTCCAAGGGCGGCATTGGCGAAACCCGAATCCAGTACCAGACCGAAGGCGCTGGATCGACCAAGCGCGATTATTTGTCGATCACGGCCGCCAAGGATGCTGGTCTGAAGGCCGAAGAAGTGCTCAAAAAGGCGTTTCCGGAGTCCAAGTTCGAGCGCGTCCGCATGGACTCGGTCGGAGCCACCATCGGCAAGGAGATCCAGAAGTCGGGCGTCATCGCTTCGTTGCTGTCGCTCTTCGGCATCTTGGTCTATGTCGCCTTCCGCTATGAGTTCAGCTTCGCCGTCGCCGCCGTGGTTGCGGTGGCGCACGACGTGCTTATGACCATCGGTTGGTACTGTCTGACCGGAACCGTGGGTGAGGGGCGTCAGTTCAATGCCACCTTCGTCGCGGCACTCCTGACCATCATCGGTTTCTCGATCAACGACACCATCGTCATCTTTGATCGTATCCGTGAAGATTTGAAGATGGGAGCCGCCGGTTCCTTCAACCAGATCATCGATCGGGCGCTGAACCAAACCCTCAGCCGTACGATCATCACCTCGGGAACGGTGTTCTTGGCGACGATCTCCCTGTACGTCTTCGGTGGCGGCGCCATCAACGACTTCGCCTTCACCTTCCTGGTAGGTATTATCACCGGCACCTACTCCTCCATATACATTGCCAGTGCGCTGGTCGTTTGGTGGCACAAGGGTAAACGCCCGGCGATGGGTGCGATGGCCCCGGTCGGAGGCGTTTCGGTTGCAGGCGCCCAGGCCTAAGAATCCGAGAGTTTTATTTCAAGCGGGCGGGAATCTTCAAAAAGAGATTCCCGCCCGTTTTGTTTTTGTGGGGCAGATCGTTCGCGATGGCTGAGGCAAAGGACTGTAAGTCCGAGGGGCTTGACCGACTAGATCCGGCCGAGGGGTTGGGTCTATTCCTCTGAATTTTCGGCCCGATCCGCGGATCGCAGCAGAAAGATCAAACGCGTCCGAGAGGGAACCCGTGGCTGCCGGGGCGTTGCAGGGTCTGCAATCCAAAGGGCTCCGGAGCGCCTTCGAAGGTAATACATCCGTCAGAATTCTGAACCCCCTCGAAGGGATCGTTGGAGATGAGAACGTTGCCGTCGAGGTCGAGCCAATCGGCGAGCGAAGCCAAGTGCGCCGCGGCGCTAATGAGCACCGAAGACTCGATCATGCAGCCGAGCATCGTCTTGAGCCCGAGCTTTCGAGCTGCCTCGAGAGCCTCCTTGGCAGCGGTCACCCCGCCGGTCTTAACCAGCTTCACATTCACGCCATGGAAGCACCGTGCACACTGCTCGGCATCCCGCGCATCCTGGTACGATTCGTCACCCACCAAGGGCAGCGGGGAACGTTCTTTCAGCCAGCGAGCATCGGCTTCGGAGGCATCGGGAGGCATGGGTTGCTCCACGAATTCGATATTGCCGTCATCGGCGAGGTGGAGGATTCGATCTAGGGCCTCTTCACGGTTTTTCCACGCCGCATTGGCATCCACCCGGATGAGCTTGCCCGGGGCCGCCCGTCGTACGGCCGCCAAGTTGGCCGCGTCGGTGGGTGACCCCAGCTTCATCTTCAAGATCGGATACCGGGCTGCTTCTCGGGCCTTGGCCTCCATACGGTCTGGAGTGTCTAGGCCGATGGTGAAGGAGGAACACGCTCCATTGGCTGGGAAACCGAGTCCGAGGAATTGGTGGAGCGGCAATCGAGCGGCCCGGGCGGCGCCATCGAGCAAGGCGATGTCCACCGCGCAGCGCGCCGGCATGCTCGGATCGGGCAACGATTCGAGATAGGCCCGGGAAGCCGGCAAATGATCGAAGGAAAGTCTGGAGGCGTCGATCCGTTGCAAGAATCGGGCAACCGTTTCCCAAGTTTCCCCGTACTGGCTGGACGGGGACGCTTCGCCGGTTCCGCTGCGGCCCAGTGAATCCTTCAAGGCCACAATCACGACCGGATACTCCGACTTGCCAGCGACCCGCCCCAATTGCACGTCGGTCGCGATGGCCCAGGAGTGGATGAGGGCCAGGTTGAACCGGGTGACGCTCAGCGAGGTGATGGGAGACATGGTCGGAAACTCTGGGGCCGCGTTTCAGGAAACCGGCTGCGGCAAGAGCGGCGCCAAAAGCTCTTGGGCATGCCGCTGTGCGGCCGCGCCACCCCCGAGCATTCGGCCTAGTTCAGCCACGCGCTCAGCTCGATTCAGGGTGTGGATGAGGGATTCAGTGCGACCCTCGCGGACTTCCTTGATCACCTGATAGTGGGTCGTGGCGGCCGCGGCGACCGGGGCCAGATGCGTGATGCACAGCACCTGATGTTTCGAGGCGATGGTCGCCATCTTCTGGCCGACCGCGTGGGCGGTCTCGCCTCCGACATTCGCATCGACTTCGTCGAAGACCAGCACCGGGACTTCATCCTGATCGGCCAAGACGGTCTTGAGGGCCAGCATGACACGGGCGAGTTCGCCACTAGAGGCGATGGACCTCAGGGGGCGGGCGGGCTCGCCTGGATTAGGAGCAAATTGGAATTCCATTCGGTCCATCCCGGTTTCGGTGGCCTGGGCAGGGTCCGGATTGTGGGTGAGAGTGGCCTCGAAGCGGCTCTGCCGGAAACCTAAGCTGGACAGTTCGCCCTCGGCCGCTCGGTTCAAACCCGACAGTACAGAGTGCCGGCGTTCCGAGAGAGACTTGCCAAGTTTGCGAAGCTCTTCGTCCAGCTCCTGAAGTTCGCGGTTGAGGCGTTCCAATTCGGCGTCTCGGCTCTCCAGAGCTTCCAACCGCTGTCGGGCCTCGTCACCAAATGCGATGACTTCTTCGACCGAGCCCCCGTACTTCCGCTGGAGCGATTGGAGGAGGTTCAGGCGCTCCTCGAGTTCAGCGAGCCGTTGGGGATCCAGATCGATCCGGTCGGCGTAGCGGGATAGTTCGCTCTGCAATTCCCGGATTAACCCAGCGGCCTGCACTTGAATCTCCAGCAGCGATTGAGCACCGGAATCAATCCGTGCGAGGTCCTGAAGGGAGCGCCCGACAGTGCCAAGGCTGGTGAGGGTGGCGTCGTCTGCCTCACCGAGGGTGGCTAGGGCAGTTTGCGATAATTCGAGCAGTCGCGCTGCGTTTGCGGCCCGACCGTGCTCGGCCTCCAGTTCGGTCTCCTCACCGGGTCGCAACCGGGAATCAGAAATCTCCCGGACCTGATGGCGAAGCAGGTCGATTTGTTGAGCGTAGGTGCGCTCGTCCACGATGAGCGCGGCCTTGGCCTGTTGAAGGCGCGACCTCCGGCTCAGTTGTTCAGCAAAGGACTCTCGTTGGGAATTCAGCCCTCCGTAGGCGTCCACTAGGCTGAGTTGAAGCCGGGGTTGGAGCAGGGACTGATGGTCATGCGGGCCGTGGAGATCGATGAGCCAGCCTCCCATCTCTTCCAGAGTGGCCAGAGAGGTGGGGCTTCCGTTGACGAATTGGCGGTTGGTGCCCGCCGCTGTGAAGGTCCGCTTGAGAACGAGTTGCCCAGATTCGCACGGCTCCAGACCACGCTCCTCAAGAAAGCGGGGTAGGGGGGCTCGCAAGTTCTGCACATCAAAGACAGCCTCTACCGTGCACGACTCAGCCCCGGATCGAAGGGCACCCCGATCGGCGCGGCGTCCGAGCACGAGGTTCAGCGCCCCGAGTATGACCGACTTGCCGGTCCCGGTTTCTCCTGTGATAGCGCAGAAGCCTGGTTGCAGCTCCAAAGTGAGGTCCGCTACCAGCGCCAAATTCTTGATCCGTAGCGTGCTCAGCACGCAGTGATTCAAACGCCTTATGTCCTCAAAGGGGAACACCAAAGAACCGGCCTAATCACCCTAAGGGCACCTGTGGCGCGGCGTGTCTGGGAGGCTTGCCGGAAGCCGATCTTAAATTACCGCTAGGCAAAGCGTGGTGTTTCGACGCATTTTCCGGCCGTGTCAAAGGCTGCCAAATCCGCTCCCACGGCGGAGAATGGCTCTTCATTCGAAGAGTCATTAAAGAAGCTGGAGTCCATCGTCGAGGCGATGGAGTCCGACGATCTGCCTTTGGATCAGCTGATCCAGCGCTTCGAGGAAGGGGCCGCATTGGCCAAGCTGTGTCAGGACCGGCTCAGTGAAGCCGAAGTTAAAGTACGCAAGTTGGAGGAAAGCCTCGAGGGCGTACTGACGACCCAACCACTTTCAGAAGACTCCTTGGGCGCTGCCTGAGGAATGTGTTTTTTGTCCGTAGTCCCAACAACATGAGCCGATATCTCGAAATGGTGGATCATCCGTCGCACGTCAAGAAGTTGACCCCTGAGCAATTGACTGAACTGGCCGTCGACGTACGACAGGAGTTGATTCAGGGGTTAGCCAAGAGTGGCGGGCACCTAGGCCCCAACCTCGGCGTCGTTGAACTCTCCATCGCCCTGCACCGGGTCTTCGAGACACCCAAAGACAAGTTTGTCTGGGATGTCAGTCACCAGGTGTATGTCCACAAGATCCTGACCGGCCGAAAAGACCGATTCCGGACCATCCGGACCACCGATGGCCTCAACGGCTTCGCCCTCCGGACGGAGAGCGAACACGACTGCTACGGGGCCGGCCATGCCGGTACGGCGTTGTCGGCCGCCCTGGGCATGTGCGCCGCCCGCGACCAGAAGAAGACTGACGAGAACGTCGTCTGCATCTTCGGCGATGCGGCCCTGACCAACGGTATCAGTTTCGAGGCACTCAACAACATCAAGTGCACGACCAAGAAGTTCATTGGCATTCTCAATGACAATGAGTGGTCCATCGCCAAGAACGTCGGTGCCATCGCCGAATACCTGGGTAAACTCACGGCCAGCCCCCGCTACAACCGGTTGTCCCGCGATTTCAACAACTGGCTCAAGCGGTTGCCCCGCGGTGAACAGGTGGCCATGCTGGGTGCCAAGGCCGAGGAGGCCCTCAAGGGGATCGCCAATTCGCTCGTCTTGGAGCCTGCTAATAACCCGGTCGATGCGGATGGCCGTGGGGGTCACGGAAGCGCGTTGTTGTTTGAAGAATTCGGTTTGCGTTACCTGGGACCGATCGATGGGCACAACATTCCGTTGTTGGTGAGTACCCTAGAGTTCGCCAAGACGTGCAATGAGCCTGTGGTCATCCATGTGCTGACCCAGAAGGGCAAGGGCTACGAAGCGGCGCTGAAGTACCCGGAGAAATTCCACGGGTTGGGCGCCTATGACGCAGTGACTGGTCAGACCCCGCCCCCGAAGGACGGGGCTGCTCCGATGTGGCAGGAAGTGTTCGGACGGACGATGGTCAAGCTGTGCCAGAAGGACAAATCTGTCGTCGGCATCACCGCGGCCATGCCCAGCGGTACCAGTCTCAAAATCCTGGAGCAGGCAGTGCCCGGCCAGTATTACGACGTCGGCATTGCTGAAGAGCACGCGGTCATCTTCGCCGCCGGCATGGCGACCATGGGCTTCCATCCGGTGGTGGCCATTTATAGCACCTTCCTCCAGCGGGCCTATGACTGCATCCATCACGATGTCTGTCTCCAGGACCTGCCGGTGATCTTCTGTATGGACCGTGCCGGCTTGAGCGCCAACGACGGTCCGACCCACCACGGGTTGTTCGACATCTCCTACTTGCGCTGCCTGCCGCTGATCATCGGCATGGCTCCGGCCGACGAGGATGAACTTCAGGACATGATGTTCACCGCCACCCTGCAGTCGCATCCGGTTGCTATTCGCTACCCGCGCGGCAACGCCGAGGGTGTGCCCATTAAGGACCAGCCCGCCGTGATCGAAATCGGCAAGGCCAAGGTAGACTCGCAGTTCGAGAACAAGCCCGGTGCGGTGAAGGTGGCCCTGTTCGGACTTGGGCCCATGCTCACGCTCGCCCGCCAGGCCGCAGCGAAACTGCGCGCCGATGGCTTCGATGTGGCGGTCATCAACCCTCGCTACTTCAAACCGCTCGACACCGAAGTGCATCGGTTCTTTGGTGCGGCTGCCGACATCGTGGCCACTCTCGAAGACCATGTGGCCATGGGCGGTTACGGCAGCGCCGTGCTCGAGTGCTTCAGCGAGGCCGCTATCCAGACGCCGGTGTATCGCTTGGCCTGGCCCGACCAGTTCATCGAGCACGCCTCCAGCGTTGATTACCTCCGCCAGAGGCACGGGCTCACGGTCGAGCGCCTCATCCAAGAGGTGAAAGCGCGAGTGCCGGTGGCGCGAGCGGCCTCGGGTTCCCAGCGGGCTATTGGTTGAACGGCGCTGTGCCGGAGTTCGTGGGTTTATTGCCACGACTCCGGCCTGCCCGTCCCCCGGGCTCAAGGCAGTGAAGGATGCCGATTTGCAACTGCAGCTTTCCCACCCTTCGGGGCATTGAGACTGTGCCATCAGGCAGACTGAATGGGTAGGGCCTCTAAACCACAGTGCCTTTGGCTAGGCTTCCAACTCCATGGATTGGCTTTCCGAGACGATTCACTGCGTTTTGAATCCGCTGCGCTTTAGTAACGGTTATTCCGGCCTGCTCTGCAGTCCGTAATCCTATTCATCCGCAGACTCGGGAGTCAGACTGCCAGCCATCGTAGTTCATGCTGTTCCGGGAACCCGTTTTCATTTGCGGCCTTTATCAACTCACAAATCTTCTTACACATCCCAAGGACAGGACCAGCAGCTGTAGAGATTTGTTCACCAAGACTTACGTGCTCGTCCTGGAGGTTTTTGCCTGTGAGCGCAATCTTCGCTTGACTCATTGGGGTTTCACTCAATACATCTGATCCGAATCCACCAACGCACCTGCAGTTGGTTGTAGTAAAATAATATTCCCCTAATTCAACCCTCAGCAATGCGATGAGATTTGATTCGTGGACATTACAAAAATTACCCCAATAGGTCAGTTTATTTTTACGAATCCCTTCTGGAAAATTAGGGCGAATATTGCTTCCAGTTTATAATAATATTGTTTGTCTGACGCCGGGTGAAGGTAGACACATGACCATCAAAGAACAAAACGTTGGCCCCTCCGATTGGGTGCCGAGACCCATGCCGGTATCCAATATCGAAAAGACCATCCGATCCTGCGCCGAGATTGACGATCGCTGGATGGTTGAGGTCTAATGAAACATCGCTACCGGCCAAAGTTAAACTTGGATTGGGCACTCCTCCGAGTTTTTCGGTCTTGGGGCTGGTGACGGAGGACGGAAAACTTTTGAGGGTGAACTGGCTCAAAGCGTAACTGATTTTCCAGGGGTTTCCTGGAACACCGGAAACATAGTTGCGAAAGTTTCGATAATGGTTTTCTTTAAGCCTGTCTGGGCACGGGTAAATTAAGGTCGCGAAATCACTGTTAGTGGTACGAGTACCAGATTTAAAAGCCTGATTACGGAAGTAGGGCTGGAGCAAGTAGTGGAAGTTGTTTATGTCGGCAGAGTCGCCGTTAGCGTTGTACCACCAAGCGTAAGGCATTGCATCATTCTGGTCATCGCCATACATAAAAACCGCCAATCCGATTTGTTTGAGATTACTTCGACACTGGGTCGTAGAGGCTCTTTTTTTAGCCTGACCTAGCGCAGGCAAAAGCATCCCGGCAAGAATCGCTATGATGGCTATAACAACCAGCAATTCAATGAGGGTGAATGCAGAGGTCCACAACGCTTTATGCGAGTAGTTCTGGCCATGCTGAGTGGCTTTGTGCGGATGCATAAGTTGGTTTAATTTCAATAATACTCGCCTAGAGAGCGTATCAAATAGGCAAGCTTGGGGAGCTTGAGGATGCAGAATTGCAGGTTAATATTTCCGTGAAAAATCAAAAGTGAAAAGTACGGGTGGTAATATACTTTTTCACGTGCTTGGTTGGATTGTGTTTTACGAGTTTAAGATCGTTTTGCGAATTATGCCCAGCACTCTGCAGGGCGGTCGTCTAAACTAATATTTGAGAATTACGCAGTTTTCCGCAGAGGCGCAACAGGTAAGCTGTCGATAAAACTATAATGATGGGCTTCCGCTCAGTTCTCTAGATTAATTTAAAAGGTAAAAGAAGCGCGTGCCGTCTTCTTGAATCTAATTCAATGTGAGGATTGCCAACCGTCGGGGGTTTGGACGTGTTGGGCCGCCTCGAAGATCTCCATGAGCGATTTGGCCTATTCCGTATGCCTCGGCGTGTGGCGTGGAAACCAAAACGTTGAAGCGACAGCGATGAATGACCTTCCGAGGGCTGGATGCGGGAAAACCGCCTGTCCAGTTTGATGGGGGGCGAGACTGGGATCGGAAACTGACAACTGCGGTCTGTTTAAATCCGCTCTCCCAGTCTCGCCTACCCTACTCGGCGGAAAGGCTGGCGACCCACAGGAGGAGCCGCCGAACTGCTGAACTTTGAAGGGTTGCCCTATGAAAAGGCGGCACCCTCAAGCGCCCGACACGTCTATTATCCGCGGCTACTTCGCCAAGCGGAATAACCGAGCTGAACCATCTCCGGTGATCACTACGGAAGAGCGGTTGCCGGCGGTCTCCACCGCGGTGGCGTCAGCCGTCCAATTGGCACCGATGCTGGTCGTGGACTGGAGTTTGTATCCGGATTGAGTTACCGCTGCCGGCCAACTCAGGCGGAGCTTGCCGCCGGCTTCTGTTGCAATCGACAAGGTCGGGGTGAAACCTCCGAGGCGCAGGTAATCGAGTTGCAGCGAGCTTCCTTCACCGTTGCCGGGATCGATCCGAAGGACGCTGAGCGAGCCTTCCGTAGCTTGTCGAAAATCCACCCGGTAGACATGAAATTCACCGTCGGTCGCGAGCTCAGTAATTGAATGTGCCGTCAGCTCGGCTAGGTTGCGACGACCATCGGTATTTTCCGCCCAATAGAAACGCATCGGTGAAGGTGAACCTTCTGTGATCTTCATCCGAAACTCGAGAATGCGGTAATCGGTTCCCAAGGGTATAGTCCGACCGAAAAACGGATCGCCGCCGGTGGTCTGCACCTGAAGTGCCCCATCAGCAATGGTCAAAGCGGCGAGGCCATTTCGAATGCTGAAGTTGGCTAGATCCGAGTCGTCGTTGAATTCCCCTAGGCTCTCAAACCCAAGTAGAGCCTCGGCGGGATCGAGGCTAAGTGTGGGAGTTTCCAGCACCGAGATATTGACCGCGGTGGTGGCGTTGGGATGCCCGGTGTAGGTGGCGGTTACTGTGTAGGTGCGAACGGCCGAATAGGCCTCGGGAGTTCCGCTGATTTCCCCCGTCGTTGAATCAAAAGCGAGTCCCGTCGGCAAGCTCGGGGCAATCGTTAGACTCTTGGGAGCTGGGCCGCTCGCGACGAGTGCAAACGCGGCTATCTTAGCGCCAGGGGGAAACGAAAACCGATCCACGGCGAATTCGATAAAGGGAGCTCTGACCTCGATCCGCACGGTGGCAGCCGCGGTGATCCCACCCGGGAAGTTGGCGGTTACCACGTAATCCTTACCTTCACTGACCACGGTGGGAGTTCCGGAAATGAGCCCGGAATTCCCGTTCAACGTCAGCCCGGCTGGCAGGGGTGGCGCAACGGAGAATGACGTGGCGTTTCCGAGATTAACGGTCGGCGTGTTTGCGACTGACTTTACAGTGACAATGTAGGTGGCCTCGCTAATGGGATACTTGATAGAGGGGACCGGGAACTTGTCCTTGTTATTAGGATCGGTTCCAAATCGAACCTCAGTCCCATCATCGACCTTATCCCCGTCCGTATCCGCTTTGGCGGGGTCGGAACCGGTATTGCGCGCGTCAACGTAGATTCCTGTCTTGGTCTCCACGCTGTCGGGGAGGCCGTCGGCGTCGGTATCCGGGGCGATTCGCCCGATTCGGACATAATCGATCTCGGCGACGTTGCCGGCGCCATCACCGGCATCAATCCGGAAATCGGTCAGGGAACCGCCCCCGAGCGCCTCGGTCATATTGAAGTGGAGAATATGGTACTCGTTGTCGTCGGGGAGGGCGTAGCCCAAGCGTCGAGCACCAGAGAAACTACCAGCGCCGGTCAAGCCGTAGAACAATTCCCAATTTGAACTGGAACCGCTAACCTTCTTCAAACGGACCTCCGCGATCGTGAATTCGGGTGCGATGCCTTGCAGACCGGAGCGAAAAAACCAAGGATCGCCCGCCGTGGTCGTAATTTTCAAGGCACCGTTGGCCACTAGGAGCCGTGGATTGGCGCCTCCACCGGCGGAGTTCCAGCCGTCCAGCGCTCCGGGAGTCTCAAACTCTCCCAGGGAAACATAGTCATTGAGCGGGATGGTTGGATCGGTTTCGAGGACGATCTGCGCTTGAACGAGCGAACTCCATGCGCCGGCAACGAGCAGAGAAAAAATTAGTTTCTTAAGCTTTATAAACATCTTTCAGGGGAGAGTTTCTAATCAACTTACAAAATAAGCGGATGTCAACGGCTAACTGTGTCTGGATGAGCGCAGCGGCAGGGCGGATTCATCTGTATTTGGTTAGGCGGATGAATCGGCCGTGCGGGTTTCCGGTCGATTGCAGCATCTGAGGTTCGTCGGCGTTCCGGATGAGCTTGGTGAAGCCCTTTGCCGGCGTCTGACACGCTCCTCTCTGCGGGTTCTACCCTCTTTCTGCTCGACCGCCGCCGTCGTTCAACACCGGAGCCTCCGGTGTGCGTTGCTGAAAGTCTGACCATACTTGTTTCAGATTTTCAGACGCCGCCAGATAAGCGCTCTTTTGAATCTCATCCTTCGCCATCTCGATTTGGAGTCCCTGGGGTCCATGCAGAATGCGGGTTGTCTTGGATTAAACCGGAAATGCTGTCATAGAAACAATGCTGTGCATGCCTAACCTCGATGCCTCGATTAGAACCAGTGTCAGCGACAGAGAAATCGTCGCGAAGTTGCTGGACACTCTTTCGATTTAGACGGCCCCCAATCTGGAGCTGCTGTGTTGACCTTGCCGAGGGTTGTCCAAGGAACCCTGGCTCAATCGTGATTTTGGATCCGGCTTTTCCGAGTGAGTCCGAGGCGGTGCAGGGGAGCGATGCGTGGGAGACTACGCACATCAGCATCGCAAAGGCCTTAAGAACAGTGTGGTCAGGCCGCTCCGTGCGCCGAGCGCTGTCCCGTTGCCGGGCATTCAGGCTGGCGGGCGAGCGGGGTTTGGTCGATAGAGAGGTCTTCCCCAACATGAATCCTTTGAGAATCCGCACGAGGCTTGGCTGGCTTTCCTTGGTGCTGTCGCTGGTTTGGAGCGGCGCGGCCGTCGCAGAACCGCAGGCCTCGACGGTGCGGCCTCCTCAAGGCGCGGTCGATCAGGCCGAGTGGTTGGAGAACATGATTCGTTCCCACCGGTTCACGTCGGCCGAGGTCCGCGCTGCCACGGGGTTGGGAGATGAGGTCATCGCGGCGGCGGTGAAGCAGTGGGGCGCGCTGTCGGAGGCGTCTTCGGTCGGACCCGGCTCAACAGGGTTCACCAATGCCGACGGACCGATCCGACTGCTGCCGTATCCTGGTGGCCGGCATCCGCGGTTGGGATTTTTTGAGGGCGCGATTCATCCGCAGCGCGATACCAAGGTCAGCCTGTTCACCCCGTGGCAAGGCGGCGGCTATGTGGTGGTCGATGTCCCGGAGGCCATTTGGTCTCACCTGGGACTGAATTACCTCGCCCACCAGCATGTTCCGACGATCTGGGAAAAGGTGGGTCAGCGTTTGGAACCGGTGGAATGGAGTCGACGGGCTGACGGTTCGCTCACCATGACACGGACGCTACCCGACGGGGTCGCCTTTGGGGTGCGGGTGAAATCGGATGTGCGCCACGCGGAGTTCCAATGGTGGGTGCGCAATGGCGGTACGCAGGCGTTGCGGCAACTCAGCGCCCAGGTTTGTGTGATGCTCGGGCAGGCCACTGGGTTCACCAACGCCGCGGCGGGTCGGAGGATCCTCGAAGCCCCGTTTGCGGCCGCGTCGGATGCGAGCGGACGCCGTTGGGTGATCACCGCCTGGGACGGTTTGAACCGGGTGTGGCAGAACCCTTTGGTGCCGTGCATCCACGCCGATCCGCGGTTGACGGATTGCCCGCCCGGCGAAACGCGTGAGGCTCGCGGTTGGGTGTGGTTCTACGAAGGAGAAGATCCCGCCGCCGAACTGCAGCGGCTCCGGCCGGAGTTCTTGGCCCGCCCTATCCCTCAGGTCAGCAGCAGGCAACCCATTCCCGACAAGCTCGTGGTGCTGACCTTCGACGACTCGGTGGCCTCGCTGCACGGCAACGTGCGTCCGCTGCTCAAAGAACTGGGCTTCGGGGGGACCTTCTTCATCACCGAGGGTTTTAGCTTCCCGACCAACAAGGCCGATTACATGACTTGGGCTCAGATCGCCGAGTTGCACCGGGACGGCTTCGAGGTGGGCAACCACACCCGCAGTCATATGGCCATTGGCCCCGACCTTCTCGGCCGACTGCGCGAGGAACTCACCCATATCGACGAGCAGTGCGTGCGGCATGGTATTCCTAAGCCGAGGAGCTTCGCTTACCCAGGGAATGCGATCCATCCCCGGGCGATTCCGTTGCTCCAGGAGATGGGGTTCCGCTGGGCTCGCCGGGGCGCTCAGCCGGAGTTCGCCTACGAGACCGGCCGAGGTGTGGCCTACGAACCGGAATGGGATCATCCGCTGCTCATTCCCACGACGGGCGACGCCCGACCCACTTGGACGCTGGAGAACTTCCGCCGGGCCGCGGAGCAGGGGCGGGGCGGTCGCATCGCGATCCTCCAATTTCATGGCGTCCCCGACCGGGATCATCCTTGGGTGAACACGCCGCTGGAGCGCTTCCGCGAGTACATGCACTGGCTAAAGGACAACGGCTACCGCGCCATCGCCCTGCGCGACCTGGACCGGTACGTCGATCCGAAGGATCAGCCTCAGGACCCGTGGGCGGTCCTCCGCCGCCGGCAGCACGCCGCGTCGGTGGAAGTCACCAAGTAGACGCTCGGTTGCTACTTCTTCAGCGTATTTCTGTTCGTTCAGCGCTTTTCGGGCGGGGGGATGCACCAGCGGGCCCGGGCTTCGGGCGGAGTGGTGCTGTCGGCGTGCAAGATGGCCCCGAACCTCAGGGTGAACGGTTCCCCGCGGGTCACGGTCACACGGCTCTTGGTGCCTTGCTTCATGGCTTCACGGCCGAACGGGTTGGCCACGAACACCCCATAATCGCGATTGTGCCACCAACTGGGCCGAAAGTTGGACGCATCGGCCACGAGTTGGATGCCCAATCGATGCCCGTCCACGGTGCCGGAGTAGTCGCACCAGGTTGCCGCCCGTCCCCAGGTCGCCGCTGCCGAGGTCCGACCTTCGCTGCTGGTGAGGAGTCCGCCATTCTTCTCCGTCAGTGGTGTGGCCACGCGGGCGGCGAAGCCCATCTCCTCTTGATCCCCGAACACGAGGTCCCCCACATCACTTCGGAAGGTGGCCTCCCAGAGCAGCACCGTGGCCCCGGGTTGCGCGAGGCAGGTGATTTGGTATCTGAGATCGCCGATCACGGCGCCCTGCGCATCGATCAACTGGTTGTCGGTGGCGAAGGTGAGTTGCCCGTCGCGGTCCTCCGGCCGTCGGGCGAATCCGCGATGCACGATGCGGCCGCGATTGCGCCAGAAATCCACACCGTTGATGTCGCCAAAGGCCAGCCATAGCCCGGGATGCATGGTGTCGTGGTCCTCGGCGTCGAGCGGCGGGCGCGGCGGGTGGTTGCGGCTCACGCGATGGCCGCCGGGAGCGTGGAGGTTGGCGAAGTGCGGTCGCAGGATCTGCTCATCCTGGTGGACATAGTCCCCCATGGGCTGCCCGCCCCGGGTGAGCTGCAGTCGACCCGGGCTCTCGGAGAAGGCCAGGATATCGGCGATCCCGGAAGCCCCTGGATTACCCGTCTGGTCCTTTTGTCCCTGACGGGCGAGGTAAACGGCGAGATCGGCGACCGCCTGGGCCGGAAGGACGGTGTCATAGGCCGGCATGGCCGATTGTGCCGAGGCCCCTCGGGTGGTGATTTTAGACTTCGGAATCGTCTCGCGACGGCCGTTGGCCAATCCCAGCGTCACGCTGAGGCCGCTTTCCTCGAGCAGGATGCCCGAAAGCTCGGTGTCGGCGGTTTCGACCCGCTGCAGGCTGAACCCCTCCGTGATGACAGCGTTGGGTTCGAGGATCGACTGCACGAGGTGCTGCACGGGGGCGCGCGCCCCGACCACCGACAGGTCCGGGCCAAAGCTTTGGCCGTGGCCGTCGAGCCGGTGGCACTGGAAGCACCCGGCACCTTGCGGGTGGTGGAAGAGCCAAGCCCCGCGGTGCGGATCGCCATCTTGAAAGCGCTCGAGCGCCAGAGCCACCGAGGTCTCCCGGTTGGGCGGTGCCGGCATGGACATCTTCGCCGAATAAAGGTGCTTCGGCTCGGTGCCAAGATCGGAGGCGCCATTTAGGTCGCCCGACGCACCGCCCAGCGGACGGCCTCGGACCATCAGGGAGAGGCCTTGGCCGGTAGCCTTCTCGATCCATCGGTTCGCGATGGCCTTCACGGCGGGATCGGTGTCCGCCGAGAGGCGGCGCACATCGGCCTCGGGCAAGGCGTGGTCTTCGAGCAGGGCCAGCAGGGTTGCCCGACGGACTCCCGGCCGCGCATCGGCCAGCAACGGGCGCAGCGCTCCGGGATCCTGCAGCACCCGCAAAGTCTGCCATCCGGCATAGAACACCGTTGGATCGGTCTCGCGAGCCAGGGCTTCGAGCAGGGCGGGAACGGCCGATCGGGCCGAGGCCGTGGGCACGCGACCCAGCGCTTGGACCGCTTCGAAGCGCAGACGGGGTTCGCGATCGGTTAGCAGCGACACAATGGCAGCAGGCAGCACCTCGGACGCCGGACGGGCCGCGCGTCGGTGGGCCACGATCCGCACCGACTGGAGGCGCAGGTTTAAGGACGCCTTGGGGTCGGCGGCCTGACGTTCGAACCAAGCATCGCCTGCCGGATCGCGTTCGGCGATGCGGCCCAGGGTCCAGGTAGCCCAGGTTTGCCGGCCTTCGGATAGCGTGGTCTTGGAGAGAGCCTTGCGCAGGGCTGGGGCCACCGTCGGGCCCCGGCGCAGCAATTCTTCCTGTGCCTCGACCCGGCGGACGGGCAGCGGGGAGTCGAAGGCTTCCAATAATCGGTCCAGCGAGCGATGGGCGGGCGGCGTGTTGGGACTGGCAGGAAGCGCCTTCGCCCCACCGGAGCGAACGGCGGTGATCCGGAAGACGCGCCCCTCGCTGACGAATTGGCCATCGCGGTATTCCGCGCCGTAACCGCGGCCCCAACCCAGCATCCACAACGCGCCGTCGGGCCCGAACTCGAGGTCCGTCGGTCGGAAGAGCCCGCGGCCGCCCTCGATGAACGGTTTCCAGTCGCCGCCGTCGGGTCGCATCAGGGCCCCCTCCCAACGGGGACGCCACACAAAGGTGGTCTTGCGCAGCCAGTCGTTGATGAAGAAGACGCCGCGATGGGACGCTGGGAATGCCGCCGAATCTCCGAAGACGATGCCCGTGCCCGAACCCTCGAAGAGCGGACCGCTCACCGGTGCGGAGGGGGCGTGGGGTTCGGTGCCCCAGTGGGCGCTCCACGGATGGTTCCAGCCAAAGTGCGCCCTTGGGAAGGGCATGAAAACCCGGTCGCCGGTGGTCTGGTCGTTGTCGGTGCCGAGCCAATGGAACCCGGTGTCGAAGGTGATGTCCCAGGGATTGCGCGAACCCCGGGAGACGATCTCCAGATTCCGGCCGTCGGGATCGCAGCGCAGCACGCCGCCCTCACGTCCCCAGTCGTCCTCCGGGTCGTGGTAGTTCTTCTCATAGTGACCCTTGGCGAAGGTCCGCGCGGCAGGATAATCGGGCGAACCTGGCGGAGCGGTGACGCCCCAGAGATCTCGGAAGGCCTTTGGGGCGATCCGTCCCGGCTGGGACAATCCCTTGGAGTTGCCCTTGCTCATGTAGAGCTTGCCGTCCGGGGCCCAATTGAGGCCGTGCAAGCCGTGCTCGAGGTTCCCGAGGTCGGTGTAGAGGCGCACGTACTCGTCGGCCTCGTCGTCACCGTCAAGGTCTCGGACAAGGGTCAGGTCGGGCGCATTGGCCACCCAGAGGTCGCCACCGCGCCAGGCGAGGCCCTGGATGGCGTTGAACCCGGTGGCGAAGACTTTGGTCTGGTCGGCCTTGCCGTCGCCGTCGGTGTCGAGCACCCAGACCACGCTGTCGCCGGGTGTCTTGGGTGTCGGATTGCGGTACTGCGGACCCATGCCCACGCACAGCCGGCCCCGCAGGTCGAAGGCCATGGAGCAGGGCTGACGGACCAGCGGTTCACGGGCGAAGGTAGTGATCTCGAAGCCCGGCGGCACCGTGGGCATCGCTTCCCGGTCGGCGTTGGGGTCTTCGAAGTCGGAGGCCCACACCGAAACGGCGGCCAGCAGTAGGGCAGCGCGGAGGGTTTTCCATGCCGGGAAACCCCGCCGGTCGGTTCGGGCGGGATGAGGTCTGGGACAGTTCATGGCGTTGACGGGGAGGAGGTTTTGGAATGGATCAGGCCGCGGCCGGTGGTGTCCGGGGCCCAACGGATGGCAACGATGCCCAAAAGATAGACCACCCCGCAGGCAGCACCGATGCGGGGATAGGAACCGCCGAGGGCGACAAAGAGGCCGCCGGCGGCCAGCACCCCAGCCGCCGTGATGAAGCGGCCGACATTGTAGGCGATGCCGCTGCCGGCGGCGCGCACCTCGGTCGGGAAGAGTTCCGGCAGGTAGAGCGGGAGCCAACCGAAGAACAGCGTGGCCACGAAGCCCTGGGCAAAGACCGTCGGCAGGAATCCCGGGTCCAGCGGACGGGTTCCCAGGAAGAGCACCTCGGTCAAGACCGCTGAGCCGAGACTCATCCACGCATAGGCGCGACGCCGGCCCAGCGATTGGGCGATTTGTGCGCCACAGAAGCTCCCCAACACCGCCCCGAGTGCCCAATAGCCCTGCGCCGAGGCCTTGTAGCCCGGGGCCGAGGCACCTGCCACCGCATCGGCCCAGGGGATCATCCATTTGCTGGCCGACCAGGCCCCCACCAATGGGATTGATCCAATCAGGATCCCGATCAGCGTGGTTTTCAACAGGGGCGGAGAGAACAAGGTGCGCAGCACCGGGATGCGTTGCGGGGATGCCGGATTCGCCCCGGAAATCGCTCCGGTCCGACGGCTTTGCCAGACCGGCGACTCGGGCACCACCGTCAACGCCGCCAGGCCCAGCGCCGCGGGCAGGGCACCCCATTGGAAGAGCCAGCGCCACGAGTCAGGAGTCAGTGTCCAGACCCGCACGACTTGCGAGAGCAGCAGGATGCCGCCGTTCAAGGCGGCACCCATCAGGCCGGCGACCATTGGTCGGGACTTGTCGGGCCAGCACTCGACCGCCAGGGACACCGCGTTGGGCCAGACCCCGCCGACGCCCAACCCCACGAGGAACCGAAGCACCAGCATCTGGCCCTGGGTTTCCACAAAGGCCCCCAGGCCGGCGAAGATCGAATAAAACAGAACGCTCACCCCGAGTGCGCGGGTACGGCCAATCCGGTCGCCCAATCCACCCAGCACGATGCCACCGACCGCCGCACCCAGCATCAGCGCGGCGGTGAAGCGAGCGAACCAGTCGCCCCCGAGCATCGGGGTGTAGGCGGCCCCGAGGAGGGACTTTGATACGGACAGCGAGGCCACCGGCATCAAACCCAGTTCCACGCCGTCGAAGAGCAGGGCGAGGATCGCGGTGGCCAGGACGCCCCATCGGGCCAACGGTGACAGCGGTGCGATCATGTCTTTTGGGAATCGGTCCTGAGTCGCAGGAGTTCCATCACCGCGCTGTTGTCGAGATCGCCCATCCCGGCCGACTCGGCCGACTCGAGAAGGCGTGCATGGAGAGATCCCAGTGGCAGTTCTAGACCGGCCTTCCGGGCGCTCTCCAGGATGAGTCTCAGGTCCTTCAGGTGCTGGGATAGCCGGGCCTGCGGGGTGTAGTCGCGCTGGAGCATCTTGGTCCCCTTGGCGTCCATGGCCCGCGAATAGGCCATCGATCCCTTCATGGCCTCCAGGGCCACCGTTCCCTCCACACCCATTGCCTCGGCGTAGGCGAGGCCTTCGGCCAGAGCCAGTCGGTTGAGCCCGAGCACCAGGTTGGTGATGAGCTTGAGACGTGAGGCGTTGCCGCAAGGACCGCAGTGCAGCACCCGGGCGCCGAGCATCGGCCAGAGCGTTGACTGCCGCTCGAACGCCTCGGAGGTGCCGCCCACGAACACCGTGGCCAGCCCGTCCCTCGCTTGAGCGCTCGATCCTGAGACCGGGGCCTCTTGGTACGAGACTCCGCAGACTTCCAGGTCGGCGGCCATCGCATGAGCCGCCCCGGGATCGCCCGTGGTGGTGTCGATGACCTCCAGTCCGGGTCGCCAGTCCGCGCGCATCGATTCGAGCACCGAGCGGACCACCTCGTCGGTATAGAGGCATACCAGTACCGTGTCGCAATCCCGCAGCGGTCGGTCGGTCCAGCGGGCACCGGCCTCGACCAGCGCATCGGCCTTGTCTCGCGTGCGATTCCAGACAAGTACTTCGTGGCCGGTGCGCAGCAGGCGGTCGGCGAAGGCCGAGCCCATCAACCCCAGACCGAGGATGCCAATGCGGGGACGCCGGGTGCCCGCTGGAGGCGAGTCGGACAAGGGCTCGGCCGGAGTATCGTCGCGGTGGGCCGGGGTCATGGTTTGCAGGCTGACAGGCCTTAGATTTCTGCGAAACCAAAACCGAAGCCAGAACCCGCTTGCTCTCTCGGCGGGAGCCTTCGCAGGCTCACAGGCATGATCCATCGACGATTCGCCCCGGGTCGCAGTGTTCTGGGCCTTGCGGTCTCGGTTGTCGCCGGCCTGCTGGCCATCGTGCCACTGGCGTCGGCCGCCGAGGCTCGCTGGTGGAAGGGAAATCTCCACACCCATTCGCTGTGGAGCGACGGCGACGATTTCCCAGAATCCATCGCCGATTGGTATAAGGAACACGGTTACCACTTTCTCGCCCTGTCCGATCACAACCGGATGCTGGAAGGCGAGCAGTGGGTGAAGGAGTCTCAGAAAAACCATTTCCCTGAGGCCCTCGAGAAGAATCGTCGTCGCTTTGGGGCCGACTGGCTGATGCGGCGCGATCACCACGGCACCAACCAGTATCGGTTGAAGACGCTGGAAGAGTTTCGAGGGCTGTTGGAGGAGCCGGGGCGTTTCTTGATGATTCCCTCAGAGGAAATCACCAGCGGATACCTGTCATTTCCGGTGCACATCAACGCCACCAACCTCCGCAAGAAGATCTCGGCGAAGGGTGGCACCAATGTGCTCGACGTGATGCAGCGCGGGGTGGATGCGGTGCTGGAGCAGCGCCGCCAGACCGGCCAGCCCATGTTCCCGCATATCAACCATCCCAATTTCGGCTGGGGAATCACCGCCGAAGACTTGATGCAGGTGAAAGGGGAGCGCTTCTTCGAGGTCTACAATGGTCATCCGTCCACGCACAACGAAGGGGATACCACCCATGCCGGACTGGAGCGGATGTGGGATATCCTCCTCGCTTGGCGCATCGGCAAACTCGACCTCCCACTCATGTATGGTTTGGCGGTGGACGACTCGCATCACTACCACAGCCATAGGGTGGGCAAGAGCAACAACGGGCGCGGTTGGGTGATGGTGCGTTCTGAACGGTTGGAGCCGGCTTCGATCGTCCTCGCGATGGAGGCGGGTGAGTTCTACTCCAGCAGCGGCGTGTCCTTGCGTCAAATTCAGCGAACGGGCAACACGATGCGCATCGAAGTGGAAGCCGAGCCTAGCGTGACTTACACCATTCGGTTCATTGGCACCCGCAAAGGCTTCGATGCAAGTCGCTCTCCGGTGGTGTCAGCCAAGGGCGAGCCGGTGCGGGCTACCCAGCGCTACAGTGACCAAATCGGCGAGACCTTCTCGGTCGTGGTAGGAAACCGCGCTGAATACACCGCCCGCGGCGACGAACTTTACGTGCGAGCCGTGGTCCAATCGTCGAAGAAAATCGCCAATCCCTACCGCAAGGGCGAGACGGCCGCTGCATGGATCCAACCCTGGCAGCCGCGGTAGCCGCCAGAGTAGTGTTTCAATTAATTTTTCATCAAAATCAAACGACTGTGTCCTCTTTTGGCTAAGGCGAGTCCGAAGATTCCACTCGAACTCTCCCCTGAGCAACGGTCAGAACTTTAGCATCGAACACGCTCCCTAGGTAGGGATCGATCTCCGAGCGGCCCGTGTCTGCTGACGTTGGCGCTTTCGGAGAAATCGCCCCACCTCGGAGGTGTTCGGGTGAGGTGGAGTTTATGGAAAGTAGCCCGGATGTCGTCCAAAGAGCCTCCGAGGTAGGGACGGATCTCCGAGCCGTCCGCCCGCCACTCGCAACGCCAATTCGGCCCTGCCCTCCGCTGAAGACGAATTCAGGGTTGCCCGACGAACCAGAAGAACACGATCGCCACTACGGTCGGCGGCAGAGCTCCAAGCAGGAGTCCGACCGGGCTGATGCCGGTTTCCTTGAACGCCTCGGAGTTTTGCAGGATGCCGGCTCCGGCGGGATTGGGCGCGTTGGCGATCACCGTCAATCCGCCGCCCGTCACCGCACCGGCAACCAGGGCGTATTTCAGTGTGTCGCTAATGCCTTCCACCAGCGAACCCAGGTAGGTGAGGGCCGCGTTGTCCGTAATGGCCGTCAGTGCGGTGGCGCCGAAATAAAGTGTCACGCCGTCCATTCCAGTGATTAGCGGCTTGAGCCACCAGGATTGCAGGGAACCGAGCGTGACCAAGCCAGCGAGGAAGAATCCCACCAACAGGCCCTCACGGAACTTCAGCCCATCTTGATGGGGCAGGGTGGCGTAGACTACTCCCAGAAAAATCATGAAGACGCCGAAGAAAACATCCGGGTGGTGGGCGAAGGCGACCACACTTCCCAGCGAGGCCAGATGGGTCAGGGTGAGCCAGATCGGGATTCGGTCTTCCCGTCGATTTTGGACGGGCACCTGACTCAACTCTTTGCGGAAGATCCAGCTCACCATCAACGTGGACGTCAGACAGGCCGCAGCCGCCCTCCATCCAAAGTGGGTGAAGAGGTAAGCCGTATCCCAGTTCCACTTCGACGCCACCATGAGCACCGGCGGTGCGGCGAAGTGAGTCAACGTGCCCCCAATGGAAATGTTGACGAATAATAAACCGAGGGTGGCGTAGGCGAGTTTGGGACGGATGCCGCGATCGAAATAACGGTGTTTGAGCAGGATGGCCAACAGCGTCATGGCCGCCGGTTCTGTGATGAAGGAACCCAGGAGCGTGCCGAATGAGAGCGCTGCGATATAAAACGACAACCCCTCGCGCAGTGGAATCAGTCGGGCCAGCATCAGGATGAGTGATTCAGCCAACGTCACCACCGGTCGGGTCGCGGCCATCACCATCACGACAAACACGAATTTCGGCTCAGTGAAGTTGAGACTATCGATGTGATGGACAGCCTGCTGCATCGACTGGCTGAGGAGGGCGATGCCGAAGAACAGCACCGCGGCCCAAAGTCCAAACACCACTTCCGTTTCTGCGAGGAAATGGAGCACTGTTTCTTGAACCGAACCCTTGGGCTGGTGGTGCGCCCAGGTGGCGAACCGTTTGACAGAAAACGTGTGAAGGACCGCCAGACAAAACAGGACTGTGGCCAGGAGTTCGATGGGGGTCGGCTTCATGCGTCGGAGCTGAACGAGCAGAATTGCCGTAAACGGCCGGTCCGTCGATGGGAACCGTTGTGCACAAAGAGCTCTTTCTATTGGCGCTTTCCATGCCGTTTGGGTTTCGGAAAGATCGCGGCATGATTTCCCGATTCTACTTCCCGTTCTGGATCGCGGTTTGTGCATGGGCAACGACAGCGTTGGCGAAGGAACAGCGGCCGCCCAACGTGGTCCTTATTTACTGCGATGATTTGGGCTGGGGCGACGTGGGGTGCTTCGGGGCGAAGAAGATTCGCACTCCGAACATCGACAGCATCGCTCGGCACGGAACCCGTTTTACTTCGTTCTATGTGGCGCAGGCCGTTTGCTCGGCTTCGCGGGCCGCCCTTCTGACCGGTTGTTATCCCAACCGTCTCGGCATCCACGGAGCGCTGGGCCCCAATTCGAAAACCGGACTGAATCCGGAGGAGAGGACCCTCGCGGAGGTGCTTAAACCTCGCGGATACGCCACCGCCATCGTCGGCAAATGGCATCTAGGTCGCCCGACCGAACTGCTGCCGACACGACAGGGGTTCGATGAATACTTCGGGCTTCCGTATTCCAACGATATGTGGCCCCAGAACGCCAATGCCGCCAAGGGGGCTTACCCGCCGTTGCCGCTGATCGATGGGGATCGGGTGATCGAGGAAACTCCCGATCAATCCCAGTTGACCCGCCGCTACACCGAGCGGGCGGTCTCGTTCATCCAACGCAGTGCCCGGGCGCCCTTCTTCCTCTATCTGGCCCATTCCATGCCGCACGTTCCCATCTTTGTCGGATCGCGTTTTGCCGGGCGGTCTCGGCAAGGGCTCTATGGGGATGTTATCGAAGAAATCGACTGGTCGGTGGGCGAGGTGCTCAAGGCCCTGAGGCAGAATGGCTTGGAGAAGGATACCCTCGTCGTCTTCACCTCCGACAACGGCCCTTGGCTGAGCTACGGCGAGCACGCCGGCAGTGCCGGTCCGTTTCGCGAAGGGAAGGGGACCAGTTTCGAAGGCGGAATCCGGGTGCCCTGCGTGATGCAATGGCCCGGTCATATTCCCCGAGGGCGCACCAGTGACACGCCCCTTATGACCATTGATGTGCTGCCGACCGTGGCTCGCTTGGCCGGGGCGGCCCTGCCGCCGCGCAAGATCGACGGCCTGGATGTCTGGCCCATTTTGCGAGGAGATCGTGGAGCCACCAATCCTCACTCAGCCTACTTCATTTACTACAATCAGGGAGATTTGTTGGCCGTGCGCAGTGGCGATTGGAAACTCTTCTTCCCGCACACCTCGCAAACGTTGGCCGGCAAACCCGGTGGAACCAACGGGATGGCGGGTCGGTATCAGCAGCTGCCGGTCGGCCTGGAACTGTACCACCTCCAGCGCGATCCCGCAGAGCGCGTCAACGTGATTGCCCAGCATCCAGAAGTCCGAGACCGATTGATGGCCTTGGCCGAGGCGGCGCGGGTCGAACTCGGGGACAAGCGACTTCAGCGAATTGGCACCGGAGTTCGTGAACCGGGTCGCGTCGAGTGAATCCGACGGTCGTGCCGCTCCAGCGCCCCACTTTTCGCGAAGCCTGTCGTCTCTGGCTGAAAATTGGCTGCCTCAGTTTCGGCGGACCCGCCGGGCAAATTTCCCTGATGCACGAGGAGTTGGTGGCAAAGAGGGGATGGGTCGATGAGAGCCGATTCCAGCATGCGCTGCAGTTCTGTATTCTGCTCCCAGGCCCGGAGGCTCAACAATTGGCGACCTATCTCGGTTGGTGGTTGCACGGAACCCGGGGCGGGATTGTGGCCGGTACATTGTTTGTCTTGCCGGCGGCGATCTTGCTGTTGGTCCTGAGTTGGGGATATGCCCTCTGGGGTGCGGTTCCTTGGGTGAGCGCCGCGCTGCAAGGTCTTCAGCCGGCGGTGGTGGCGCTCATTGGTGTCGCCCTGATCCGCCTGTCAACTCGGTGGCTGCGAACCCCCAAACTCTGGCTGATGGCCCTGGGAACCTGGCTTGGAATGCGCTGGGGTCTACCGTTCCCGGTCCTGCTCTTGATGGCGTTTGTGATCAGCCTTCTATGGCAAGGGATTCGGCCGGCCGTGCCGGTTTCTCCGCCGTCCGCCGTCGGGGAGCGCCCCAGTGCCCCGTCGTCGACACCACGGACGGACTGGAAGCGCTCGGTTCGAGTCTTTCTCGTTTGCATGGTCTTGTGGTGGCTGCCGGTGGGCTTGGTGGCGGCCTGGTTGGGAGCAGGGCATGTGCTGGTGAGGGAGGGGGTATTTTTTAGTGGAGCCTCCGTGATCACTTTCGGTGGAGCCTACGCCGTTCTGCCTTACGTGGCGCAGCAAGCGGTCGAGCAGTTCCATTGGGTTTCCAGCTCTGAAATGATGGCGGGAATGGCTCTCGCGGAAAGCACGCCGGGTCCGTTGATCATCGTCCTGCAATTCATCGGGTTTTTGGGTGCCTGGCACCAGCCGGGCTCCTTGTCTCCCTGGATGTCCGGAATCCTCGGCGCTGGACTGACGTCATGGACGACCTTTTTCCCGAGCTTCCTTTGGATTTTTCTCGGGGCTCCGTGGGTGGAGCGCCTGCAGGGCTTGAAGCACTGGGAACGGTGGATGGGCGTCGTTTCGGCCGGGGTGGTGGGCATGATCATGCACCTCGCCTGGGGTTTAGGAGTGTCGGCTCTGGGCACTGCCGATGGCCGGGTGGATGGGCCTGCCTTGATCATCTTAGTGGTGGCCTTCGGTTTGATGCGCTGGGGCCGGTGGCCCAGCGGTGCTGTCATTCTGCTTTCGGCCGTGCTGGGAATCTTCAGGGCCCAGCTAGGCCTTTGATCGCGGAGGGCCCGAGAGGAACGGTTGGCGTTAACCCGCTGGGCGGTGGTGTTGGTGGTTTGTGAGTTTTCGAGGCTGCGCCGTTCGATCGTGCTTGTGGAATTAGCCTCGGATAAATAGCAAACCAGGATACCCCGCGTCTGTGATAACCAGCCCTGAGTCTAATTCCTCCCGGGAGCGCGACGGTGCCTTCACCTTGATCGAGTTGCTGGTCGTGATCGCGATCATCGCCGTTCTCGCGGGCCTCCTCCTGCCAGCGATGGCTCGAAGCCAAGAATCAGCTCGAGGTGTGGTGTGCTTCTCGAATGGCCGTCAGATGGGGTTGGCAGCCCAGTTGTACACGCCGGATAATCGAGGCCACATGCCTTCCTTCCGCAATTGGCTTTGCGTCAAGGCGGGTGATCTCACCACCGGAAAGCTCTTTCCGTACGTCGGTGCCAAGCAGGTGTACTTGTGCCCCACCGACCAACGGGATCTGACTTCAAACAAGAAAATCACCGTGCCCGCCCTGAGAGGACCCGCCGGTCGCAAGGGGACGCGCGACTACAGCTATGCGATGAATTGCGGCCTGTGCCACGAGGAGGAAACGAGCACGTTCAAGACTCCGGCCGAGACCATGTTTCTGATGGAAGCGGTGATGGCCAAAGACGACTACTCGGGTCAGGCCGGGCCCACCTTCGGCAGTCATACCCTGACCATTCGGCACAACAAACGGGGGCATTACGTCATGTCCGACGGGCATGTGGAGCGGATGAATCAGGCGCAAAGCATCGCAGCCGAGAAAAAGAAGCGATTCTGGTTTCCCACCGACAACACATTGGGTCCGGGCGGCATCAATATGGGGGCCGGCCTGCAGTAGCGGTGGCCGTCGGCTTCGGGGTGCCGCGTTGCATACTCCGCTCGAACGCGGTCGGTGATGCTGCTGGTGCCGTGGGCGCTCCGGAGTACCGGTTGAAGTCGAATCCACCGTCCTGAGGTGCGCCCAAGTCCGTCCGAGTCAGGCGGTCGTGTGGCATAGACTGAAAGCTCATCGCCACCCGCTTCAAAAGCATCCTGTCTGGGGTGGTTTCAAACCGTGTTCGAGGATGACCTCGGTGAGCCTGACTCAGAATCAATCAGGTCAGTTAATCACGTTAATTCCTGATTAAAATAAAAATGGCACAACAGTTGCTGCGATCCCTTTAGGTTGTATGGTTT
>SXGS01071575.1_pt1 | contig 39273 bp, 39 predicted proteins | sample 3174681 | NCBI WGS metagenome assembly SXGS01 (sample SAMN11356861, study PRJNA531348) | freshwater metagenome | isolation source: freshwater sample F1-80 | place: China: Fuxian Lake, Yuxi | collected 2017-12-25 | reverse complement strand
TGAAGAGATGCCGGGGTGGTCGGAACGCCTCACCGATTTACGTAGCCTCGACGCCCTACCAGCCAATGCTCGCCGCTATGTCGAGCGTATTGAGGAGTTGGTGAATGTCCCGGTCAAGATGATCTCCGTCGGTGCAGGGCGGGAGGAAACCATCCTCATCCGTCCGACGTTTTTCTAGAGGATGTTTGCAAAGTAGGGCGACGCTGTCATTGCGAGGAACCAACAGCGACGAAGCACTCTCCAGCAAAAACACAGATTGCTTCGCGGAGTTTATCCTGAGCGTCCTTCGACTTCGTTTACCCTGAGCTTGTCGAAGGGCTCAGAATGAGCGGAAGCGAAGGGCTGGCAATGACATGCTCCCGTGAGTATGCAAACACGCTCCGAGTGTCTCTCGTATCCCCCCACAGCTAGCGGATCGCCCCTTTCTCGCGCAAACGGCCAATCTCCGCTGTCGCAATCCCAAGACTACCGAGAATCTCATCGGTATGTTCGCCTAACTTCGGAGATAAACGACGCACGGACTGCGGCGTTTCTGACAGTTTAGGTGAGAACCCGACCTGCTTCACTTTGCCATGCTGCGGATCGTCCACTTCGAGGATCATCTGCCGAGCTTGCACTTGGGGGTCATCCTCAAGTTCATCCAAGGTCAGTACCTTACCGACACATTGGTCAGTTTCGTTGAGGATTTGGAACCATTCGTCACGGGTCTTGGTCAGGAAGATCTGTTGCAGATGCGAGGACAGGTCGGGATGCTTCGCCGCGTCGAACTCGTGGGGGATGAGGTCTTCACGGCCAACCGCGCGACAGAGGTTGGCATAAAACCACGGCTCTAATGAGCCAATCGAGAGCCGCTTGCCATCTTTGGTCTCATACACGTTATAGTGCGGCAGGCCGCCGTTCACCATGCTTTTTCCCGGCGGGGGAATATCGCCATTGGCAAAAAATCCGGAGAGGAACTGCACGGTTAAATACATGACGCCATCCATCATGGCCGCGTCGACGAATTGCCCGCGTCCGGTGTGCTCGCGGGCATACAACGCCGCCAGTACGCCAAGCGCACCGTTCATGCCTCCCCCAGCATAGTCGGCAAGAAAATTCTGCGGGATCGCTGGTTTGCCTTCGCCAATCGAACCGATCAGCGACATGGCTCCGGCTTGGGAGATGTAATTCAGGTCGTGCCCAGCCAGAGGAGCATACGGGCCGGTCTGTCCGTAGCCAGTCACCGCGCAATACACTAAGCGAGGGTTTTTGGCTTTGAGCGTGTCGTAGTCGATGCCCAGTCGCTTGGCGACGCCGGGCCGCAGCTCCTCGACCAAGACATCCGCCTTCTGCACCAACTGGTAAAACACCTCGCGTGCTTCGGGATCTTTCAGATTGACACCCACGCTTTTCTTGTTGCGATGCAAGGCATTGTAGACCGAGGTCCCGCCGGCTCCCGGCATTTGCGTACCTGCCGAGCCAGCTTGTTCCGCCCGGCGTCCCGTCGGACTTCCCGGCTCTTGGATGCGGATGACGTCGGCCCCCATGTCGCCCAAAATCATGGTGCAAAACGGACCCGGCGCGAGACGCGTCAGATCGAGAACGGTAATACCTGCAAGTGGTCCTGGCATAGCTCTTTCCTTTTCATCGAGTCAGTAAACAGTTGGCATCCTACGGAATGACCGGCAGTAAAATATGCGAGCGATAGCGGCTGTTGTGAAAAACGGTCTGCTCGGCAGATTGCCAAGTCGTTCCCGTGGCTTGATCGCCACCGGTGTTCAAATTGCGGTCAAAGCGCGGAAAGTTGCTGGAGGAGATTTCCACACGCACGCGGTGCCCGGGCAAGAAGGCGTGGCTGGTCGCCCACAGGTCGATGGTGAACTCATAAACCTCGTCCTTCTGCATGAGTTTGGGGGTACTTTGCGATTCGCGGTAGCGAGCACGCAGGATGCCATCGGCAATGTTCTGCGCGTAGCCGTCGGGACGCACGTCGACCAATTTTGCGGTGAAATCCGTGTCCGGCACGGAAGAAGAAGCATACAGCACGACTTGCAGCGGCCCCGTGACTTCCAAGGTTTGCTCAAGCGGGGCACCGGTGTATACCAGCACGTCGCGCCGCGCTTCCACTTCGCGCTGGTCTTTGACGCCGACGGGAATAATCAAGGTGTTGCCACCAGCGGTCGGCACCGGGTCGGCTGGGTCGTAGGTATAGCGGTCTGCCGGTTCATCCTGCGGGGCTTCGGGACTGAGCAAGCCGTTGCCATGCAAGGTGTTGGCCGCACCTTGGCTGTGTAGGTAGTAGGGCGTGAACCGCGTGCGGGCCAGCGGCCATTCGTTTTCGCCACGCCATTCGTTTTTCCCCATGACAAACAGGCGAATCGGCGGCTCTTCATACAGGCCGGTGTCGAGACCTTTCAGCCAATAATCAAACCAACGGATCTGAGTTTCGTGCAGGTCCATCCACGCATTGGGGCCGAAATCGATGTCTCCAGTTCCGCCTGTCGTCGGCGTCGTGTAGGGGAAGAGATGCGCCCAGGGGCCGAGGAGGAGTTTTTGGCCGCCCCGTGCTTCCGGCGTCATCGCCTGAGAGCGTAAGCCGTTGAAATGCACAATCGCGTCTTTCAGAAAGATGTCATACCACGAGCTGACGTGGTGCATGGGGATGTTGATATTGCGATGCTGGCGTTCGATGTTGACCGGCCACCAGTACGGCCCATCTTCGGGATGGGTAAGATAGTCACGAATGTATGGAGAGGTGTCTTTCAACAAATCCGCCCAGTACATCAACGGCAGTCGGGCATAGCCCTCGGGTGTCATGGGATTGCCGAAGTTGATCGAGCGCAGCAAATCCGGGCGAATTTTTGGCCATAGCTCATCTTTCAATCCCATGCGCTCCAGCGTGTTGCGCACCATGAAGATCGCGTAGGGAATCTGCCAGCCTAACGAGAACGCCCCACCTTGATACACCCAACTATCGTGGTAGTCGGCGGCAGCCGAGACTGGAAATGCACAGCGCAGATGCGGTGGCCGCGTGGGTGCGAGCTGATATTGCGTCGCGCCAAGATAAGATTGTCCTTGTGTGCCGACCATGCCGTTTGAGTACGGCAACGACGCCGCCCACTCGACAGTGTCGTAGCCGTCGAACCCTTCAGTAATCAGCGGATAATATTCGCCTTCAGATGCGAAACGGCCACGTCCGTCTTGGATGATGACCACGTAGCCACGAGCGGGAAAGTATTCGTGATCGCCAAAATCACCCGCCATCTCTTTGCCATAAGGGAGACGCAGCAAGATAACGGGGAAGCGTCCTTCTGTATCGGGACGATAGACATCGGCATACAATGTCACGCCGTCGCGCATCCGCGCGGGCACATTTTTCTCGACCTTAATGCGATATTCCGAGCGACTTCCTTGTGGCATAATGCCTCCCTCCTTATTTGAGCCTTGAGTGGAAAGTGCTGAGTGCTGAGTGAAAAACAAAGTTAGTCTCAGGACTCAACACTCAAGTTTATAGAGTCCTCGACCGTGAAAGGCAAATGAGACAAGGAAGTGGAGCGATGAACTATTGGTTGGTTAAATCCGAACCGTTCAAATACTCGTGGGAGCGGTTCGTGCAGGACGGGCAGACGTTTTGGGATGGGGTCAGAAACTATCAGGCGCGGAACAACTTGCGGGCCATGCACAGCGGCGACCTCGTGTTGTTCTACCATAGTAACGAGGGGCTGGCCGTGGTCGGCGTCGCGCGGGTAGTGAAAGAATCCTACCAGGACCCAACTACAGAAGATGAACGCTGGGTCGCCGTCGATATCGAGCCGGTCGAGACACTGCACACTCCGGTCACGCTCGACGCGATGAAACGAGAACCCGCACTCGCCAATATCGCTTTAATTCGCCAGGGACGGTTATCGGTCCTGCCGCTGACCAAGGAAGAATTCGCCCTGATCAGAAAAAAGGGACGCACGTCGTAGTACACGAGATCTCCGTCAATCGGCGGCACACGCCGTCGGTGCATCCAGGCGATTGTACAACTCCGCGAGAATCGACAGGGCCACCGGCTCGACACTGGCTTGCTGCGGCAATCCCTCGGCAAGCGCCCAGATATGGTTTCTGGCAGCAGCCCGCGTGCCGGCGAAGTCCGCCTCGGAGATCCAGGCCGCACCGAAACGCGCAATCACATGCGCGCAACTCATTTGCCCGCGTTGACAATACTGGACGGACTGGTCGATCCAGTTTTCCATAGCACTTCGCGCGCCCAAGGCGACAAACCGCGCCGCCTTCGCCTTGTCCGCCGTGCAAGCGGCGATCCAGTTGTCCACCCGAAAGTCGCACATTTTGGCCAGCTTGGAGGTCGCGCCGCCGTTGCGGAGATACGCCCCAATTTCTTCATTGGCCAAACACGTCGGGTTTGCCGCGCACGCCTCGATATCCGCGCGGCTCAAGGCAGAGAGTTCGCAACTCGCCGCTTTGAGCGAGGCAAGCGACGCCGCCAGCACAGGCGAGGCGACCATCGACAAGACGATAATGCTCCAGCGAAAGAAAAAGGCCAAACGAGTACGCACACTCTCCTCCTGACCGTGCAAGAAATTGGACTGTCCGAGAACGACTTAGGGGAAAGAAGGCAACGTGAGGCTGAAGAGAGAATTATCGGCGCATTTATTGCCGCTTTCCGCCAGCACCGAAGCTCCACCAACCAAGTCACTCACACAATCCTTACGGTTTTTCCCCACCGTATTACTCGTGAGTGTGGTGTTCGTCCCGTCGTTACGAATGCCATCGGCGAGGCTTTTGCTCACAAAATTGCGAAAAATGGTATTGCCCGCGCCAGAGTCGAGATGAATCCCATTCCCTCTATTTTCGTTCGCTTTGTTATTCGCGACGATATTGCTATTGCCAGCGAGGTTAAAGCCGTCAGCGTCGTTGCTAAAGGCTTGGTTCGCTGAGACTTCGTTCCCATCACCGATGATCAAGAAGCCGTGTTCGCTCTCGGTGCCGTTGTTTGTCGCTTTATTGCCGAAAATGACGCCATCCGAACCGTGAATCAGAAAACCATGCGACACATTGTCTCTCGCCACGTTCTTTTCCACGATCCAGTTGCTCCCCGAGCCGGGAGCGACAAAAATATCAAAGCCTTCGTCATCATCGCTGACCGCGAAGGCTAGGTTCTTCTGGATGCGGAGTCCAGAACAGCTTCCCGCACAGGTAATCAAGAAACCGTCGCCAGTGCCAATCTCGGCGCGGTTACCCAAAATGCGGTTATTGGCACCATGAACCTCAAAGCCAGCACCGTCATCGATCACTTTAGATTTGTTGTTCTCGACCAGGAGGTTGTCGCCATGCAGACGGTAGCCGACCTCGCCAGCATGATCGGAAATGTTTCGGGTAATCTCCGCGTTGTTGCCGTCCAGCTCCAGGCCACTGTCTTCGTTCCCGCTGAAGATGCACTGGGTAATCAGGGCATTGGCCCCGGTAACATCTGCGCCATCTTCATCGTTGCCGGCCAGCACCAAGCCTTGCAAGGTGCAGCCCGTTGCCTCACATAAGACTCCATCTCCCTCCACTGGGCCGTTAGGTCGCGCGTTCCGTATGGTCATGCCAGCGATGGTCACAAAGTCAGCTTGCACGTGAAATCCAGGGCCGCTGCCAGCGGGCGCGAGTGGCGAGGCGTCAACCGTTACGCTTTTCGCGGTCGGCCCCACGATCCGCAGCCCATCTTTCCCGGGAGGGACGACGACGTTTTCGAAATAGATACCAGGAAGGACTTTGACCGTATCCCCGCCAAGGGCAACATTGACAGCGCCTTGAATGGTAGGAACATCATTCGGCACGACAATAGTCGCCCCTTGCACCGTTCCGGCTGCTGCGAGTAACCATGCTCCCATACCGAAAAGAGAGATCTGACTGCGCATAATGTCACCTCCTGAATGATTTTGATCTGCATCGGTGAGCGACACGATTCCTGAGAGAAGGTCATACATCCCGCCCCTTCTCCAGAACCGGAGACCATCCTACCGCTTGAGAGAACACCCTTGCCCTGGCCGTTGTTCTCCCGAAGAGTCATGTATCTTTCCACACTCTCAACTACGAGTCAACTCAAAGTTCGCTCAAAAGGTTTCATTTTATTGTCCAACATGGGTCTTCTCTTATCAGGGCACTCGTGCGTCCCTTCCTTAGCCTTGACCCACTCCTAGTGCTTCGCTAGGTTCCCCACAGGAGGATTCCCGATGCGTTCCTATCTCGCGGCTGCTGTGCAAATGACTGCGTCATCCTCGAAAGAAGAAAATCTGGCCAAAGCTGAGACCTTCGTACGCTTGGCGGCTGAACGTGGGGCGTCGGTCATCGTGCTCCCCGAAGTGTTTGCCTGGCGTGGGCCACGTGCTGAGGAACCGCCACAGGTCGAATCCATTCCAGGTCCTACCTCGGAGCGCCTCGGGGCTTTAGCGCACCGCTACGATATTCATCTGCTGGCCGGTTCATTTTTGGAAAAGAGCAATGAAGCGCGGGCCTTTAACACCAGCCTCTTGTTCAGCCCTGCAGGAGACATCCTGGCGCATTACCGTAAGATTCACCTGTTCGATGTCGATATCCCTGGCCAAGTTCGGGTCAAAGAGTCCGACACCAAAAAGCCGGGGGACGATGTCGTTACCAGCGAAACTGCCCTCGGCGTGTTCGGCCTGTCCGTGTGTTACGACTTGCGCTTTCCTGAACTGTATCGCCAACTCGCGGCCAAAGGCGCGGAAGTCCTCTTCGTGCCTTCAGCCTTTACGTTTCCTACCGGAGCTGCGCATTGGGAGACGCTCCTACGCGCACGGGCGATCGAAAACCAAGCCTACGTCATCGCGCCCAATCAAATCGGGAAAAATGCCCACGGCTTTGCTGATTATGGCAATTCGATGATCATCGATCCCTGGGGCAAAGTGCTGGCGCGGGCGGCAGATAAAGAATGCTTCATAACAGCGGAAATCGACCGCGATTATCTTGAGAAAGTAAGGAGAGAATTACCGTGTCTCGTGCATCGGCGGCTGTAGCCGTCGCTCCGGTCAAAGCCTTTTTTCGCGTCGTCACCTCGGCGGAGGCACGTGCGCAACTCAGCGCTTTTGCTCCGGTCACGAAAGCGGAACCCCTCGCTATCCTCAATGCCTGTGGGCGCGTGCTGGCGAAGAGGCTGACCGCGCCGGTTGATTTGCCGCATTTTCATCGCACTAACATGGACGGTTACGCTGTGCGTGCCGCTGATACCTTCGGGGCTTCAGCGAGTTTGCCCATGTATCTCAAGCTGGTCGGGGCTGTCGAAATGGGCAAGACCGCGGCCCGTTCCCTTAAAAAAGGCGAGACCATGCGCATCGCGACCGGCGGGATGCTGCCACCAGGGGCCGACTCCATGGTTATGGTGGAATACACCGAGGAAATGGGCGATGGCACGGTGGAAATTCAACGCAGCACCTCGCCATGGGAAAATATCCTGCGCATCGGTGAAGATATCAAAAAGGGAGCGGCGATTTTTGCGCCGGGACGGCGGCTGCGTGCGCGGGACCTCGGCGCACTCACCGGAGTCGGCCTCACGAAAGTGCCAGTCTATGCCAAGCCGGTCGTCGCCTTGATTTCCACCGGCGATGAGATCGTCGCCCCAGAACAAACGCCAAAACCTGGCCAAGTGCGCAACGTCAACCAATACTCGCTGCACGCCATGATTACCGAAGCTGGCGGCATGACCCTCGATCTCGGCGTGGTCAAAGATGACCGCCCAGCGTTCGAGAAAGCTATAGCAACAGCACTCAAGCACGCCGATGTGGTCATGATCTCCGGCGGCAGCTCCGTCGGCGTCAAAGACATGACGGTCGATGTGGTTTGTTCTTTTCCCAAGTCGGAAGTATTTTTTCACGGCATTTCCATTGCCCCAGGGAAGCCAACAATTTTTGCGAAAGCTGCCGGGAAACCAATCATGGGTTTACCTGGCCACCCAGTGTCCGCGCTGGTGGTCTTCTCCCTCTTTGGTGCGCCGTTCATTCGTATGATGGGCGGGGAATCGCCAGAAGCGGCCTTCGCACCCCTGCGCACCACCAGAGCACGTCTTGCGCAGAACATTGCCTCTGCCCCTGGGCGAGAAGACTACGTGCGGGTGACGCTAGAGCAGCGCCAGGGTGCGGCTGTCGCTGTCCCGCTGCCAGGGAAATCCGGCGCCATCTTCAGCCTCGTGCAAGCCGACGGTATGGTCTGCATTCCCCACAACGAAGAAGGCAAAGAGACTGGGGAAGAGGTGGAGGTGATTCTTTTTTAGCTGTTAGCTGTGAGTTTTAAGTTCTTAGTTTTTAGTCGTGAGTTCTAAGTGTCGATCGTTGTGCAACCTATATCAAGACAAGACTAGCCCTTTTATGCATGATCTCCACGCTGCCCCACACAAAGCCGATCATCCCGAGCGCAAGCGTTATCTCAAAAAGAAGCCCTTGCCCGAAGCGTTGTCGATGTTCTTACACGCTCTCGCTCCGCCACGCCGCGTAGAAACGGTGGCTGTGGAAGACGCATTGCACGCCACTACGGCACAGCCCATCTTCGCAGTCTTGTCGGCCCCGCATTATCACGGCTCGGCTATGGACGGCATAGCGGTACGTGCAGAGGATACCTTTGGGGCGAGCGAGTTTTCTGCTGTGACCCTGACCGCCACCACGCCTCAGACGGGTGCTACGTCGGCCAACGGCAGAGGGAGCTTTCAATACGTCGATACCGGCAACCCGCTCCCCACTTGGGCCAACGCAGTAGTCATGATCGAACGGGTCTTTAGAAAGAATGAACGAGAAGTCGAGATCCGCGACGCCGCCACACCGTGGCAGCACGTCCGTCTCGTGGGCGAAGATATCGTCGCTACCGAGCCGCTTCTGCCGCGCGGTCATAAGCTGCGCCCATACGACCTCGGGGCGCTCTTGGCCGCTGGGCACGTGCGCATTCCTGTCGTCGCTAAGCCAACGGTCGGCATTATTCCCACCGGCTCAGAGTTAATTGAACCTGGCGACCCGCCGCAACCAGGACGGATTATCGAATTCAACTCGCGAGTCACAGCCGCCTTCGTCGTCGAATGGGGCGGTGCACCACGCCGACTGCCGCGTGTGGTCGATGATTTGGCGAAGATCGTCGCCGCACTCAAGAAGGCCGTGCAGACAAACGATATTGTCGTCATTATTGCCGGCTCGTCGGCTGGCGAGCATGATTTCACCGTGCACGCGCTCGAATCTCTCGGCGAGGTGCTCGTGCATGGCATCGACGTCATGCCCGGCAAACCGGCAATTCTCGCTGTCATCGACGGCAAGCCGGTGATTGGCTTGCCGGGATATCCAGTGTCCGCCGTCGTCATCTGTCAGCAGATTTTGCGTCCGCTGATTGCGCATTTTCTCGGTCGCCCCGCTGAAGAGCCGCCCAAGATCACAGCCGTGTTGCCGCGCAAAATTCCTTCTCGCCTCGGGCTGGAAGAGTTTGTTCGCGTGAGTTTAGGGCGAGTTGGAGACCGTGTCATCGTCAACCCACTCAATCGCGGCGCTGGGGTCATTACCACCATGGTCAAGGCTGACGGCGTGCTGCGCATCCCTCCACTGGATGAAGGACTGAATGCTGGTCAAGAAGTCGAGGTCGAACTGTTGCGCCCAGCGGAAGAGGTCGCCAACACTATTCTCTTTACTGGCAGTAATGACTTGACCATTGGGGTGCTGGATGACCAGTTGCGGGCGCGTTACCCCGAGCTACGCATCTCCGCCAGCAACATCGGCTCACTGGGCGGCTTGCTCGCCTTGAAGCGACGCGAGGCTCATATGATCGGCACTCATCTGCTTGATCCTGCCACCGGCCAGTACAACCTGCCTGACCTCAAGAGACAGAAATTGCTTTCCCAGGTTGTCACCATGAACTTGGTGATTCGCGAGCAAGGGCTTATCATCCCCACCGGCAACCCCAAAAAGATCAAAGGCATCAAAGATCTCGCTCGCAAAGACGTGACTTTCATCAATCGCCAACCCGGTGCTGGCACTCGGCTTCTCCTCGATTATCAGTTGGAAAAGCACAAGATCGCCCCAGAGCGGGTCCGCGGCTACGAGCGCGAAGAAGTCACCCATATGGCGGTGGCCGTCGCCGTCGCCAGCAGCTTGGCCGACACCGGCTTAGGCGTGAAGTCAGCAGCCAAAGCTTTGGGCTTGGATTTTGTCCCTATCGAACGTGAAGATTACGACCTCGTGTTCCTTAAAGATTTCTTCCACAGCGCGATGGGACAAAAGCTGGTCGAAGTCATTCGCTCCCACGCCTTCAAAGCTGCGGTTACTGCCCTCGACGGTTACAATACGAAGAAGACGGGAATGTTGAAGAAGGGGTGAGTGACGAACCGCAGTCAGGGTAAGAAAGGAAGAAGCTGCACCAATGTCGTCATGGGAATCTATTCAGGAAATGACAAGTCGTATCGTTCGCAACTGTCATCCTGTAAAGCTGATTCTTTTCGGTTCTCACGCCCGAGGAGACGCAAGGCCGGAGAGCGATATCGATCTCCTTGTCGTCCTGGCAGAAGTATTGGACAAACGCCAAGCCGCAGTAGAAATCCGTCGCATGCTCGTGGATCTCCCAGTCTGTAAAGATATTATCGTGACAACGCCGGAAGAGATAACACGCCGAGGCCATCTCATCGGCACCGTCCTGCGCCCTGCCCTTCGGGAAGGGAAAGTGCTGTATGAGCGAGAATGAAGAAAGCGCCGAAGCGCGGCGATGGCTCCGTTACGCGCTTGAAGACTTGGAGGCTGGAGAAGCACTTCTCAGTCAGCGAACGGCTATTCCTCGCCATATTTGTTGGCTGGCTCAGCAATCAGCGGAAAAAGCGATCAAGGCAGCGCTGATCTTCTTGCAGATCGATTTCCCTCACCGTCACGATCTTGATGTCTTGCGGAATCTGCTGCCCGCTAGTTGGAGCATCAAAGAACAGCAACCCGACTTAGCGGAATTGACAGAATGGTCTGTCGAAGCACGCTATCCAGGAGATTGGCCTGAGGCAACGGACAACGACGCTCGCATTGCTATGCAACAAGCCAGGGCCGTCTGGCAGTCAATCGAGACGGACCTGCTCCACAATGGGTTTCCTTAGACCAACCCTTCCCAGATCTAAGTCCGGGCACTCTACCGCACCGTGCGGAAAAATTTCCGAATATCTTCCACCAGCAATTGCGGCTTCTCCATCGCCGCAAAGTGTCCGCCCGAGGGCATCTTCGTCCAGTGCGTCACGTTGTACGCACGTTCGGCCCACTCGCGAGGCGGACGGGCCAGTTCCCCAGGAAATGCCGCTACGCCGGTCGGCACGTTGATCTTTTCGTCTCTCCCCAACCGCCACGGGTGATGACGTTCTTCGTAATACAGCCGAGTGGATGAGTTGATCGTCTGGGTGATCCAGTAAATCATCACGTTGCTCAGCAATTGGTCTTTGCTGTACGACCGCGCGAGGTCGCCGCCACAGTCGCTCCAGGTACGGAACTTTTCCACGATCCAGGCGCACAGTCCTGCTGGCGAGTCGTTCAAACCGTATCCCAAGGTCTGCGGCTTCGTACCTTGGATGCTTTGATAACCGGTCTCTTCACTGCGCCATTGGTCCATCTCTTTCATCCAGGCTTGCTCGGCAGCAGAGAGGTTTTGTCGGTTGGCTGGATGCGGAGCGACGCCCACCATGTTGAGGTGAATCCCCGCCACATGACCGGCATCAGCAAAACCTAGACGGGAAGTGACCATCGCTCCCCAGTCGCCACCTTGGGCACCGTAGCGCGAGTAGCCCAACGCCTCAGTCATCAGTACCGTGAACCACTCGGCAATGCGGCTGATGTTAACCTTACGTTCTTTCGTGGGGCCAGAAAAACCGTAGCCAGGTAACGACGGCGCAATCACGTCGAACGCATCGGCAGGATCGCCGCCGTGCGCGGCTGGGTCCGTGAGTGGACCAATCACCTCCATAAATTCATAGACCGACCCCGGCCAGCCGTGAGTAATAATGAGCGGAAACGGTTTCTGTCCTTTCCCGCGTTCGTGGATGAAGTGAATGTTTTGTCCATCAATCGTCGTGCGGAAATGTTGCCAACGATTCAGTCCGCGCTCTTGCGCACGCCAGTCGTACTGGGTGCGCCAATAGGTGACGAGATCTTTGATGTAGTCCAAATGCGCGCCATACTCCCAAGCGTCGCCGGGAGCCTCACCTGGCCAGCGCACGCGGTCCAAGCGCTCATGCAGGTCAGTCAGGGTAGAATCGGGAACATGGATGGTAAACGGCTCCGGGTTGGTATGTCGAGACATGATTGTCCTCCTCTTTCGTTTTACTCGTACGGCGTTTCGTCGTTGAAGATCTGCGTGCGTTTCAAGAGACGTCGCTCGGTGGCAGGAAACGTTGCGCGGCGGTGCATGGTCGGGCGATTGTCCCACATCACCAAGTCACCAAGCTGCCAGTCGTGCGTCCACACGAACTGTGGCTGCGTCATGTGGGCAAAGAGAAACATCAGCAACTCGTCGCTCTCGTCCAGGTCCAATCCAACAATAGCTCGGGTGAATTGCGGGCTGATAAACAACGCTTTTTGCCCGGTCTCGGGATGCGTGCGAATGAGTGGCTGCGTCACAGTCACCGGGTGATTCTGCCGAGCGATGGGGTGACGATGGATCGCGCGTAACCCGCGCAGTCGCGCTTTCATCGCCTCGTCCAACGCTTCATAAGCAGCGTGGCAGTTACACCACTGCGTCTCTCCCCCCACCCGTGGCAGCTCGACAGCATAGAGCATGGAAATGCGCCCCGGCTGCGGCAAATACGACAGATCGGAGTGAAAAGTCAGCTCGTCGTTGCCGAGTGCGCCAATCGGTTTGCCATTGGCCACAATATTGGAAATGAGGAAGATTTCTTTGATGGCGCGGTCCGGCTGCTCGCGCACGTGCTCGACCGGTGTGCCGAAGTACGCAGTAAAGCGCACTTGCTCTTCTTCACTGATATGTTGCCGGCGAAAGAACAGCACGTAGTGATTCAGTAGCGCACGGTGAATCTGCTGGATCGTGTCAGGCGATAATGGCCGCGCGAGATCAACGCCGCAAATCTCGGCACCGAGCGCACCGCCGGTCGGCAACACCTGGAGCGACGGGCTGTCTGATATCTGACTGGTCTGGGCAACGGGCATACGCGCCTCTCATCCTGGCAAGCAAGAATGCCGTGAGTATAAGCGGAGCAAGGGCTTAATGCACTATCGTGCCATCGAGCGCAGCGACAAAAACCCGCACGAGGGCATCCAGTCGCTTGCGCATCACCGTGGGCGTAGGCAGTGTTGAGCCGTAGAGTTCGTTGCCAGCAGCACTGCGCACAAGCAATTCGGCGACCGCGTCAGGCTCCATCCCTACCCGATCGAGGTTCAGTTCACCTTGATCAACGGCGCTGGCAATCACGTCGCTCAGCAGTCGTAGGTAACGGCGATCAGCTTGCGAAAAAATATCTGCGCTGAGCTGATTCTTAGCATCAATCAGCTCGCGCACATGCGCCGAGTCGTACACCAACGCAAAGAGGTAATCGAACTTGGCAGCCACGATGCGCCGCAGTCGCTGCTCGATGGGAAGTGAGGTCCGACACGCCTCTTCTGTCGCCGTTAGTACAGTATCGAGCAATTGCTGGCACAGTGCACGAAAAATATCCTCCTTGCTCTTGAAATACAGATACACCGTCCCCTTAGCGATACGCGCTTTCTGCGCGATGTCGTCAATCGACGTACGGCGGTAGCCATACTGCCCAAAGAGTTGCTTCGCCGCAGCCAGGATGATTTCGTGTTTGTCCTTCGGAAGCGGACCTTCTCGCGACGACATTATTTTTTCCCTCTGACTAAATGACTCATTGACTAAATTTGGTCAGAGTGTACAGTACATAAATCGACAGAGCAACCGCACCATATTTCAAGTAACTGTTGCTCGCTGTATCGAGAGGAGAATATCTCATGTCAGCTGCTGCCGTTCCAACCGCACCCCCAGTGGAATTCAATCCTTTATTGCCCGAGTTTCGCTTGAACCCCTACCCAACGTATCGCCGTTTGCAAGAGGAAGACCCAGTGCATCAGAGCATGATTCCTGGCACGTGGGTGTTATCGCGGTACGCAGATGTCATGATGGTCCTCCGCGATGCGCGGTTCGGTCGTGCGGATGCTGAGCGTTTTTGGGGTGAACGGCTCGGCGAAGGACCGGCGTTACCGGTCATCTCAAAGTGGATGTTGTTTCGCGACCCACCCGATCACACGCGCTTGCGCACGCTCGTCACCAAAGCCTTTACCCCACGTACCATCGAGAATCTGCGCCCGCGCGTACTGGAGATCGTGAATGAGTTGCTTGATGCTGCGCATGCCGATGGCGGCATGGACATGATGGCGTCGTTCGCCTACCCACTGCCAGTGCTAGTGATTTGCGAAATGCTGGGCGTCCCGGCTAAAGATCGCGACATCTTCAAGAGTTGGTCCGGCGATATCGCCCGTATCCTCGATCCGATTCTGATGCCGGGCGCGGCTGAGCATGGGCACCAAGTCATGGCCGCCATGTCCGAGTATTTTCACGACTTGATCGCTCACCTACGCAAACACCCACAAGAAAATTTGCTCGATGCTATGATTGCAGCAGAGGAGGCTGGCGAGCGTTTGAGCGAAGAAGAATTGCTGGCGAACTGCATTCTCCTCTTCGCTGCTGGGCATGAGACCACGGTGAACCTCATCGGCAATGGTACGCTGGCGCTGCTCCAACACCCCGAGCAATTGGCCAAGTTGCAGAAACAGCCCGAGCTGCTGGAAAGCGCGATAGAGGAATGCTTGCGCTATGACAGTCCAGTGCAAATGACCGGGCGAGAACCAAAAGAAGATTGTGAGATCGGCGGCAAACGTATCCAAGTCGGCGAGCGGTTGTTCACACTGGTCGGTGCAGCGAACCGTGATCCGGCAACGTTTACTGACCCGGATCGTTTCGACATTACCCGAACGAACAACAAGCATCTCACCCATCTGGCGTTTGGTCACGGCATCCATTTTTGCTTAGGTGCAGCACTGGCTCGGCTGGAAGGACAATGCGCGATCGGCACCCTGGTCAAGCGCCAGCCTGAGTTACGACTCCAAACCGAGACGCTCCAGTGGCGCGACGCCTTCACCCTGCGCGGGTTGCAGTCGCTGCCTGTGGCCTTTTAAGAAGTGCTGAGTGCTGAGTGCCGAGTGGAAAAGACGCAAGCTTTCCACTTTGCGCTCAGGATTTCATCCTTCATCGTTCATACTTCATTACCCGAGGACAACATGCCCACTGCTCTTATCACCGGCGCTTCGACTGGTATCGGTTACGCACTCAGCCGTTGTTTCGCAGCTGACCATCACGACCTAATTCTCGTCGCGCGTCAGGAACAGAAGCTGCATGCCGTCGCCGAAGAGCTGCGTGGCACGTTTGGCGTGTCCGCACATGTCATCGTCGCAGATTTGGCCCAGCCCGACGCGCCACGCAAATTGGCGGACGCAGTGCAGGCCAACGTCCTCACCGTGGATTTCCTCGTCAACAATGCTGGGTTCGGGTTAGGTGGGTCCTTCACCGAAACGGCACTGGCGGCGGAACTGGAAATGATACAGGTCAACATCGCCTCGCTGGTCTACCTGACCAAGCTCTTCTTACCAACGATGATTGAACGAAAGTCGGGTCGTATCATGAACGTTGCCTCGACCGCAGCGTTTCAGCCGGGTCCGTTCATGGCCGTCTATTATGCCACCAAGGCATTCGTCTTGTCTTTCAGCGAAGCCATCAGCAACGAACTCTCCGGCACAGGGGTCACCGTCACCGCCCTGTGCCCTGGCCCCACCGCCTCCGACTTTCAGGCACGCGCTAACATTCAAGAGACGCGCCTCGTCAAAAGCAAACTGATGGGGCTTATGAGTGCAGAAGCCGTAGCACAGATCGGCTATCGCGGCTTACTGAACGGCAAGCGCGTGGTAGTGCCTGGGCTGATGAACAAGATGGGTGTTCAAGGTACGCGGCTCACTCCACGTCGTCTGTCGACGCAGATTGCACGCATGCTCCAAGAAAATGCGTAACTGTCGTCATGAAGAACTTGCTTACAGGGTAGTGGCTAGACTGAGTCCGCAGTCGGAAGAAATCGAGAATTCAGAAAGAGCATGAGGATTGTGTAAGGCTTCTTTTCCCATTCCCGGGAGGCGGCGCTACCTCATCTCAGCCTACGACTCTACCCAGTTATCAGTAATGCGTCCGCCAAAGCTTGGGGCACATCAAGAGGGAAAAATCGCTCTGCCGCGTAGCCGTAATCCTCCCCGCTTTCGTCCACAACACGGACATACCCATGAGAGGCCGCCGCTGCATCAGGAATCATTCGGTACAATTTTCCGACCTCCAATGAGGCTTTGTACCCTTCATTGTTGATGCAGACCACGAAGTGGGGTGCGTGTGTCGTTTTCCGTTTCATGGCTAATCCAACAAAGGAAATTTGATCTTAAATTCTTTTCGCCCAATTCCGTGAGCTTCATACCAATGTAGTTCCGCCGTATGGATCGTGCCGTCTGTCAATCGGACAGAGGCAACACCTTTCAGTTTTCTCCACCGCCCCCGGCCATAGTGTTTCCGTAAACGGGTACGATCACGGACGCCAATTCCTCTCGCAATAAGCTCAATGTTGCGAATCTCCCCAATGATTTCCAAGTCCATCGGTGCAGCATCAGATCATTTCCTTCCAGGAAAGGCGAGTAGTCGGCTACCATCAAATTGCGGCGCAAGCGGCTCCAATAGGTTCTTTCGGCTTCATTACCAACCGTGCTCGCTGCTTCGCCACCTCCCCCCGTTGGCATCGAAAACCGCTTGCGCGTAAGATCGCTTGTCGCGATTCCTCCAAGAAAGCAAGAAAGGTTTCCGCATGGACACCACTACAACCAGTCGTTTCGTCGAACATGTTTGGGCGGAGAGTATCATCCCCCACCTCAAAGAGTATCTCACCATTCCCAACCAATCCCCGGCCTATGACCCAGCGTGGGCCACTAACGGCTATATGGATCAGGCAACAGAGTTGATCGCCAACTGGATTCGCGCACAGCAAATCCCAGGGCTGATGCTCGACATCGTGCACCTGGACGGCCGCACGCCGCTCCTCTTTGTCGAGATTCCTGGCGATTCGCCTGAGACCGTGCTGCTCTACGGGCATCTCGATAAACAGCCGCCGATGGACGGCTGGAACGAAGGCTTAGGACCGTGGAAACCGGTCATGCGCGACGGCCGGCTCTATGGTCGTGGTGGCGCGGATGATGGCTACTCGTCCTTTGCTTCCATCACCGCCATCAAAGCTCTGAAGCTACAAGGTGTGCCCCATGCGCGTTGCGTGATTGTCATCGAAGCCGACGAGGAGAGCGGCAGCGGCGATCTACCCTATTACATCGACGCCCTGAAAGAGCGCATCGGCTCGCCGAGTCTGGTCATCTGTCTGGATTCCGGCTGTGGCAATTATGACCAACTGTGGGTCACGACTTCGCTGCGCGGCTTGGCGAATGGCACCTTGAGTGTGTCCACCCTGACGGAAGGCGTCCATTCTGGCGCAGCCAGTGGGATCGTGCCCTCGACGTTCAGGATTCTCCGTCAACTGTTAAGCCGCTTGGAAGACGAGAAGACCGGGGCCATCGTGCCGGAAGGTTTCTACGTCACCATCCCCGACGAACGCTTGCGCCAAGTCACTGCGACTGCGCAGACCTTGGGTGCCAGCGTCTATAGCGAGTTCCCGTTTCAGGCGGGGACAACTCCGGTCACCCAAGATGCGCGTGAGGCGCTGCTCAACCGCACGTGGCGACCGCAACTGGCCATTACCGGTGCCGGCGGACTACCGGCGTTGGACCGTTCAGGCAATGTGTTGCGTCCGAGCACGGCAGTCAAAGTGTCCCTGCGCTTGCCGCCAACCGCCGATTCCCAAGCTGCGACTGCCGCACTCAAGCAGTTGTTTGAGCACGATCCTCCCTACGGTGCCAACGTCTCCTTCGCGTCAGAGCAATGCGCCTTCGGCTGGAACGCGCCGCCGTTGGAGCCATGGCTGGAGACATCATTGAAGAATGCGTCGCTGGAGTTTTTCGGGAAAGAAGCCTGCTACATGGGCGAAGGCGGTACGATTCCGTTCATGGCCATGCTGGGAGAAAAATTTCCTCGGGCGCAGTTCATGATTACCGGCGTGCTGGGACCGCGCTCCAACGCCCACGGGCCCAACGAGTTTCTCGATGTCCGCACTGGCATGCGCCTGACGTGCAGCGTAGCCCGGGTGCTGGCGGACCATTATCGACACACCTGTACAGAAAAATAAGGAGGGAACATGAATCGCTATCAGATGTTGCTAGGAGCAGATGCCAGGGAGCCGCAGGCGGCCTCGGGCTGGAATATCGCACGGTTGCTACCGGCCAGTGGACTGTACGGTGCCAACGGCATGAGCGTCGGCCCCGACGGCCGGCTCTATGTCACACAAGCCTTCGGTAGCCAAGTCACAGCGGTCGATGTGCGCGATGGCGCGATGGAAATTATCTCGCCATTAGGCGGGCCAATTGTTGCACCGGATGACGTCGGCTTCGACTCGCATGGCATCATGTACGTCACCGAAGTTATGAGTGCTCGCGTCTGCGCCCGCACTCCGGACGGCAAGACGCGCATCGTGGCCGATAATTTGCCGAGCGCCAATGGCCTCACTGTTCATCAGGACCGCGTCTTCATCGACGAGTTTCGCGGCGGCGGGCGGATTTTTGAGTTGTATCCGCACGACGGGCGTGAACCGCGACTCATCGCTGATGGCCTGCGTGGTCCAAACGCACTCATGGTCGGTCCCGATGGCAAGCTCTATTTTCCCCTGGTGCCGAACGGCGAGGTGTGGCGTGTGGATATCGACACTGGCGTGAAAGAGAAAGTGGTAGACGGACTCAAATCGCCGCCAGCGGTGAAGTTTAACCCGCGTGGCGAGCTCATTGTCCCGCAAGCTGGCAACGGTGAAATCGTGCGTATTGATATTCAGAGTGGCGCGAAGACTGTTATTGCCAAGGTGAGGCCAGGGATCGACAACTTCGCCTTTGCTCCGGATGGCCGCATGTTCGTTTCCCACTTCGTCGATGGCGGCGTCGCCGAAGTCGCCACTGACGGCAGTAATGTCGAGCGCGTTCTCGTCCCCAAAGGACTGGTCGGCCCGTGGGGCTTGGCCTGCGGCAGTGACGGTAATCTGTACCTCAACGATGGGTTGAGCTTGGGGGTACTGTCGCCGACGCGGCAAGTCGGCCGCCTCGGTGGCTTGCTGGATAGCAGCTTCCCAGGGTTCGTTCGTAGTCTGACAGCAGGTGCGCCAGGGGAATTGTGGCTCACAACGATGGCTGGCGATGTGGCGCAGTATTTCCCTGATGGCCGACCGTTCCATTTGCTCGCACGGAAGCTGAAGAATCCCTACGGCATCGTACGTTTGCCTGACGGTACAGTCGCCGTCGCTGAAGCTGGCACTGGCAAGTTGTTGCGCATCGACGCAGCAGGCACGGCTTCCACCCTTGCGGAAGGGCTGGCAAAACCGTGTGAAGTCGTGGCCAAGAATGGGGCGATTTTCGTGAGTGAACTCGGAGCCGGACGTGTCGTGAAGATTGAGAATGGTGCTACCACCACAGTCCTCGATGGGCTCAAGAAGCCGATGGGGTTGGCGGTGCGCGGAGATGCTCTGCTGGTGCTGGATCGTGGAACAAAAGATCTGCGTGCCGTGAACCTCGGCACTGGCAGCGCTCAGACCTTAGCCTCACATCTACCGGTCGGCGATCCAGACGGATGTTCGCGCGGACCCATGGATTTTTCTGGCGGCCTCGCCGTCGCTGGTGATGGCACGATCTACATCGCAGCCGATGGAGAAGGGAGCGTGTTGACGCTGCAAGCGGCGTAGAGGGGAAAGCTCACCGCCACTCTGGACGTTGCAACGAGATAGGCCGACCTCCGGGAGCCAAGAAAAGGCTTCTCGGGGTCGGCTTGAGTTTTCGCCGCCAGAACAACGCTAGGCTCAGAAGAAATGCTGGCCCACAATAGAAGTAGAGCAATCCTTGTCGGCAGAGCGCGAGGTTAGCGAAACGCGCGCCGCGCTTGCCACGAAAGAAACGATAGAGCGACGCGTTCATCGCCAACAGTAGAAGCAGCGCACCTCCGGCAACCAGTAGCAATTCTTCCTGATGACCAGCACCAATCATCGCCCCGAGCATGCCGTGAGTGAGCGGGACACTAGCTCTCCCAGCAGTATGCAACCCGAAGCTGTGAAACGCGTGACTCCGCCGCAATAAGAAGGCGACCCAAGGCAATAAACGAAACCCTGCTTCACGAGTAAAGTATCCTTCGGAGCGCGATGGAGAGAGCCGTTTGACCTGAAGAGCTTTGCACAGCCGCGTGGCATAGCCAGCTTTGTGTAATTGCTCGCCCAATTCGCTGTCTTCAACAGCAGCATCACCGCGCCGCTCGTCAAATCCCCCCACGTTGAAGAACACCGAACGCCGCACCGCACCACATGCGCTCCAGAAGGTCGCGGCCTTGGTCGAAGCACGTTGATGCGCGTAATGGTGTAGCAAGTTGTTGTACTGAGAAAGAAAATCGCCAGCGGCAGAGGCGTCGTCATAAGAGCCGAATACGGCGGCAACTTCAGGCTCGTGTTCTAGCACTTCCGTCACTTGCGCAATGACATGAGTTGGCACAGTCACGTCCGGATCCACGAACAACAGCACCCCGCCTTTCGCCTCGCGTGCCCCATAATTCCGCGCCGCAGCAAACCCACTCGGTGTCGGGAGACGAAACACTGGCAATCCCATTTCCGAGGCAGCCAGCCACGACCCATCGGTATCTCCGTCAGCGACCACGATAATTTCATGCGGAGGTGGCACAGCAGCAGCCAAGCTTTCGAGACACCGACGGAAAGGGACCCCGCCGTTGTGCACAGCAACGATCACCGAGATAGTCGGACGACCGGGGCGACCAGATGGATGAGGAAATAGTGAATGTGTCACAATGCTCAGGGACTCTCGCTCAGAAAATCGGCGGACACAGCTTCAGACTTTGCACTCAGACTCTTCTGCCTCAGACAAGTCTTTGCTGTTTTGCTGGTTTGCCAATGGCAGTCAGAAACATCACGCTCTTCCCCGCCGCATGCGGCGAGAAGAACTCTATGACATCGTCATCGAAAAAGGTCAAACCCGTCGCTCCCAATCCTTGCCCATAGGCCGCCAGATAGCATTTGCCGCCGATAATGGCAGCCTCGCACTGCGCCGCCCGATACCCACGATTCCCCAATTGTTGCAAAACAGCAGAAAGATCCGTTAGGCAGAAGAGAGCGACACTGGCATCAGCCGGAAGCTGTTGCCCCAAACCCAAGTAACCGGCCTCTTTGCGAAAAATTCCCGCGCACAACAGCTCCAGGGCGAGGCGGTCTCGGTGAAACACATAGGCTCCAGAGGGAAGTCCGTCTACGGCATGGACGATCAAGTATAGGTCGGTCAACGATCTATCAGCGGCGGGGAGAAAATCCGCCGGGATGCCGCGCGTCGTTTGCGTGAGCAGCATTGAAAGCTGCGCGAAAGAGATCGGCTCGCGGGCGAAATTGCGTGCTGAGCCACGATGCTGAATGACCGTAGCCAAGGGAGTCGGCGGCAATGCGCCTTCGGAAACGGGCGCAAGCAGAAACAACTCGCCAGAAGGCGCAGCGTGGTGCATAGGCGTAACACTCGTGCGCCACGCCTGGACCTCGGCTGGCGTCTGCAAAGACGAAGCCGCATGCATGGCACGGATCGCAGGATAATCCACGGCAGTTTTCGATAACGGCACCGTGGGCAAGCCCAGAGGTGCAACAGGTGGCGCGTCTGCCGGTACCGGCACAAGATCCCTTCCCAACGGCACCAGCGCGAGCGCAACCTCGCGCTCGCTATCAAGATCGAGCAAACGATTGACTTCAGCATCGACGAAACCGGTAACAATGCGTGCCGCCGGGAACAACGCCGCCGCTGCAGCAAGAAAATTCGCGAGCAGTGTCCCCACGTCCCAAAAGCAGTGCCGATAGGTGCGGGCTTGATACTTCCAAGCGTTGCGCCAGTAGGTACTCGTGCAGACGAGCGTCGCTGGAGCGTGACCGACTCCAGAGTCCTGAGCACTGGCACGCACAAGCGCCCCGCGATAATCGCCTTCGCGCAGACGATGCAAAGCAAAGTCGTGCGGACCGAAATGATACACACCAGCAGCAAGGCCGGGCAGATCGCTGCACACCAGATAGAGATCAATGTGATAGAGCGCACCCGTACAGGCCGCCGCCCGGAAATAGATCTCACCGCCAGGATAGGAACGGCGTTTGGTGATGCCCGCTGACAGATACAACAGTGCCGCCAACGTCGGCAAATCTGGTACGCACGGCTCAGCTACTGACGATGGATAGGCGGCAATGGCTTGCAAGGTCGCCATGTCTGCCGAGGGCCATTCCTGCGGCAATGGCACCTGCTCGACCTCGGTGTACACCTTGAACGCCAGCGGCTGGTTTCCCCAATCCAGTGAGTGAGGATCGCGACGCAGGCTGTCCAGCGAATGTTTGGTGCCGTCATGATACGACCAAGCTGCGGCCACATCTCGATTGGTGGTCACGGTTTCCTCCGTGTGGTAGGGTGAGGCCATTCTTTTTTCGAGCTGTTCAGCATTATGACACAGACTACACCCATCTCTACCGTAAAAATCATGCCTTCGGTGCTCTCGGCAAATTTTTGTCGCCTGGAGCATGACATCAAAACTGTGGAAGCGGCTGGTGCCGACGGCATCCACCTCGACGTGATGGACGGACGCTTCGTGCCGAACATTACGATTGGCCCTTTTGTCGTCGAAGCCGTACGCCAAACGACTACACTGCCGCTGGACGTTCACCTGATGATCGTCGAACCGGAGAAGTATATCGGCGACTTCGCCAAAGCCGGTGCCGATATCATCTCCGTTCATCAGGAAGCTTGTCCGCATCTGCATCGCACCATCCAATTGATTAAAGATCTCGGGAAACAAGCCGGAATCGTCCTCAACCCTGGCACGCCACTCCATACGTTGGAAGAAGTGCTCGGCGAGGTCGATCTCATTCTACTGATGAGTGTAAACCCTGGGTTTGGCGGGCAGAAATTTATTGAAGCCAGCACCACGAAAATGTGTCGGTTGCGCCACATGCTCAACGAACGCCAAGGCCATGCGATCCTCGAAATTGACGGGGGGATTGATCCAGTCACCGCTCCACGGGTCGTCGCTGCCGGTGCTACCATGCTGGTGGCCGGGTCAGCCGTGTTTCGCGCCGAGGGCGGACCAGCCGCCGGCATACGGGCACTGCGTGAGAGCCTGCACGGCATCGCCCCAGCATGTCAGGACTGAACAAGGAGGGAGAAATGGCCTACGAATATCTCGTGCTGGAGCACGACGAAGGCGTTGCCACGCTGACGCTGAACCGACCGGAGAAGCAAAATGCGCTGTCGCAAGGACTGATGGCCGAACTGCGTGACGCGCTTGATGCCATTGACCGTGACCCGAGCGTTCGCGTGGTGCTCATCACCGGTGCCGGGCGGGCGTTTTCCGGCGGATTCGACCTCAGCCCCAATGAATTGGCGTCGGATGCACCAAAAGACGAAGCCGACTGGAACCGCCTCATCAAGCTCAACTTCGACACGCTGATGCGGGTTTGGAACCTGCGCCAGCCGGTGATCGCAGCAGTCAATGGTCCAGCCATCGCCGCCGGCTCAAACTTGGCGTTGATTTGCGACATCACCATTGCCGCTGACACCGCCAGTTTCGGCGAGCCGGAAATTCGCCACTTTGCCCTCTCGCCGCTCCTGCTCCTGCCCTATCTCTCCAACAACAGCAAGGCCATGCACTACCTCTATTACAGTGGCGACACGATTGGCGCAGAAGAGGCGCTCAAACTTGGGTTGGTTAGCAAAGTCGTCCCGCCCGAGCAGTTACTCCCTGAAGCGCGGCGTATCGCCCAGCGCATCGCCAAAGTCCCCGCCTACCCGGTGCAAATCACCAAGCGCAGCATCAAAGCCGCGTATGAAATGATGGGGTTCAAGAACACAATGGAGCTACACCGTGCCAACGACGCCCTCGTCATTGACGCCTCACAGATCGAAGAGAAGCGTAAACTTATGAGTGCACTGATGGAAAACGGCTTACGGGCCTTTCTTGAGCTGCGTGACGGGCCGTTTCGGTAAGATCGTCTTTCATGGATCAGCGAACGATAATGATTGAAAAGATGGTCGAAGCTTGCATACTCCATGTACTGGAGCTAGGCACGCCTGCGACTCTGCGTGAGCCCTACATCCCATACATTCCGAAAAACTGGAACGGCGTACTTGTGCTCGCGGAAGCTCAAAATCACGCGGGAGCCAACGTTAAATATCTTAAACGTCTTGAATCACTGACCGCGCAGCAGCGATATGAGCGCTTATATCTTGATGGCGATCGGGTCGGTATCCAGCCATGGGATGATGGCACGCTAAAATTTGCTGTCGAAGCGGCATTTCGGATTGCCGCTTCGGAAACTGCGGTCTCAAACGCCATCTTGTGGTCACTCAGAAAATCAGAGTTGGCTAATGAGCGGCCCTCTCGCGAATTGGGGAAGGCATCCTCCCTCGTTTGGAAAGATTTACTTGCGCTTCTAAAGCCGTCTCACGTCATTGCCGCCGGAGCAGAGGCGCGTGGCGTTCTTGAAATTGCTCTTAAAGATAGGCCTCAGCCGAAACGAACGCACTGGGCATTGCCTTCCCCCCGTGTACTTCTTCCGTTGAGTTCTATGGTTAATGAAGCTGATTTGTTTATGCGCTTTCCCGCAGTTGCCAAAATGGCAAAGCGACGGGAGGAATGGTTGAATACTGGAAGTCAGAGATCGAAGATCTTATACGCATGTTTGGCCGTAAGCACTGCTGGGGATGCCTAACCATTCGTGCCACCGCATCGCGGCCCTGTGGTGTGAAGGAATGAAACCGAAAGGCCGCGTTTGTGCAGATCGCGGTGCGCAGGGACGTTCTGTCGCTTGCATGCGGCGTTGCATGTCACGATGGGTGTGTCATGCTTCAAGGCAGGGAGAAAAGATGAAATGACACAGCGACAGTTCATAGATGAATATACTTCATTACCTGAGGAAGCAAAACGCCAAGTTGCGGATTTCGTTGCTTTTCTGCGGCAGCGCTATACTGCCGCCCCATCAAAGCGGCAGACGCGTCCTGCCGATTTAGAGAAGGAACCGTTCATTGGGATGTGGTGCAACCGCCAAGATTTAGAGGACAGCACCACGTGGGTTCGTAACACCCGCAAAGTGGAATGGGGCGACGACGCGTGACCCTTGTTGACACCGATATTCTCATTGACGCTGGGCGAGATGTCCCAGAAGCCGTTGCTTACCTGAAAGGCATCAAAGCTACTTCGACATTGACCATAAGCGTCATCACGCAAATGGAGTTGATGGTAGGGTGCCGCAACAAGGCGGAGCTGCAGAAGTTAGACAAATTCCTCAATCAGTTTCAGATTATCAAGCTTAATGAGGCGATTGCTGACAAGGCGGTGGAGTTACTGCGTGTCTACCGGCTGAGTCATGGGTTGCTCATTGCAGACAGCCTGATTGCGGCAACGGCATTGACGTCGAACATGGCGTTTCTTTCCAAGAACCAGCGTGATTACAAGTTCATTGCGAAACTCAATCTCCTGTCCTATCCCTAGACAAACAAGCGACAGAAAAGGAAAACCCAATCGGGCTGGCAACAGCTGCGCAGCTCCAGTACGTTCTGGCCTGTCAGGACATTTTTCTGGAGGAACCTCATGGCCACAACAGCTGCACCACCGCTTGCCATCCTCGCTGCCGACGCACCGGCACGTACCAAGCCCTCAAACTACCCGGAACCCTTTTTCTCTCGTATGGCCGGACGTGTGAAACGTCCACTCGGTGACCTCTTCGCTCTCACCAACTTCGGCGTCAACCTCACGCGCTTACCGCCAGGAGCAGTCTCCGCTCTGCATCATGCCCACACTCGCCAAGATGAGTTCATCTACATTCTCGAAGGTCGCCCAACGTTGATCTTCGGTACAGAAGAGATGGAGCTACAGCCAGGGATGTGCTCGGGTTTCAAAGCCGGCACTGGGCACGGTCATCACTTAGAGAACCGCACCGAGAGCGACGTGGTGGTTTTGGAGATAGGTGACCGCAGCACTGGCGATGTTGGCAGCTATCCGGTGGATGACATTCAGGCGGTCTTTGGTGCCAACGGCAAATGGCAGTTCGCCCACAAAGACGGCACGCCGTACTGAAGCACCTCGCATTTATGGGGAGCCGCTATGCAACGCATCCGTAGTACGAGATCTGACACTCGAATTACAGACTCGCCCCCGGAGGAATACCAGCTGCCCGCCGAAACACAGCAATAACAGGGGCGCTCTCGAACTGTGCCCCCCAGACATGAACGCCATGTGTACGAAAGAAGTGCTCCACTTGCTGGCGAAAGAGAAACAATTGCGTCGAGCGCGGACTCGTACGTAGACATTCACCACAGAGGCGGGCAAGTCGGAAACTCGACACCTGCTGGCACATGAGAACAGCATGCAAATCCGTAATATCCGTCTCCAGATAGCGGGCCAGTTTGTACACGGCCCAACACAGCGGATCGAGCAGGTGTACAGTTAAGCGCGACAACCGTTGATAACGCCGCGTCTTAAAACGGTGAGGCGGAATCGCCACTGACGACCACCGATCAATATCGGTCGAGTACTGAACCACAACCATTGCAGCGACAGAAGCTGCGGCAATGGCAGTCTCAATGTCGGACCAGAACCGCGTGTAACGATCCGCCACCACGAGACCAAAGTCGATATCACCAGTTGGTCGCTGCCCGCCAAGCAGCAAGGCTTCGCTGCCTCCGGTCAGGATAATTTTGCTCGGGCATGGTAAATGACGGTCCAATGCCCCAAAAAAACGTGTCAGGTCAGCGTGGCTGAGCGCAACCATGGGTTCCTGCTGTAAGTGCCTGCCAAGCGAGATGTTTCTCGACTCGCGCGAGCAGCGCGGTGAGAAGTTGTGGCTCAGGCCGGGAATCGTCTGAAGAACAGCGCACGGCTTTGGCCCCTGGCACCCCAACTGCCTCTAAGCGACTGTGGAGCAATTCGGCGACCCGATCCGCGAGATGATCAAGCTGTTCCCCATAGCCGCGCTGGCCTGAGACCACCGCCCGCGCGACGCGATCAAGCGTGTGACGGTTCCATGTATCCACGAGAGATTCCCAGAGAAGAGACAGACAAAGTGGCAACAGCATACCGTGCCAACGAAGCGCACGCCAGCAATCGCGTCACATGTATACCGCGCTATCTTCCTGTTTCTGTCGGTTGTAAGGTCACAACCTGCGACACTGGCATGACTGTCAAAGGAGAGAGCGTGCTTCCAGGGATTCTCGCCATCGTGCTTCTCACATTTCTGAGCGCCATGCATGTGTATTGGGCGTGTGGCAGACGCACCGGATTTGTCCCTGCCATCCCCGAGGCTGAGGGCAAGCCCACGTTTCACCCGGGAACGGGGGTGACACTCCTCGTCGCGGCTCTGCTGTTGTTAGCGGCTTTGACAGTGGCAGGACAATTGAAGTTCTGGGGTGACGCTGTTCCTGCCACTTGGTTTCTCTGGGGCACGCGCGGCTTGGCTCTCGTCTTCTTGCTACGTGTCATCGGAGATTTTCGCTACGTCGGGATCTTCAAGCGGGTACGAGGCACACGCTTCGCCGTCTGGGACACGCGGGTGTTTGTTCCCCTGTGTCTCATCATCGCTGTGTGTAGCTTCTGTGCGACCACGCACAGATGACCCCGAACACCGGTCGTCACACCCTCATTCCTTCCGCCTTCGCCCTTTCGGCTTTTCCCCTTTGCCCCCTTGGCTGGCCTGCGCCAGTAACAGCTCCCCCTTCAACCGCCACAGCTCAGATTCATCCTCCCGCTCGTCCGTATGCTCGACAAAAGCAAAGGCGTCTCCCAAGACAGTCAGTCCTTCGTCGATGTGTCTCGTACGCCAACACGCATCAACTAATAAACTCAGATACCATGCCGTGCCACTGCGAGAACCAGTCGCCTCGTACTCTGCAACTGCGTTGCGCATTTGCGCGAGGTCTTGCTCCTCGCCTTGCCGGACACTGAGCCATCCCGAGCAAGTCTTCCCGAGCGCGGCAAAGTTTGGCACCCCATGTTCAATCGACAGCGCCACAGTCTCTTCCGCTCTTACGTGCGCCGCCGTGAACTCGCCACGCAACATGAGACAGAAGGTGAGCGTAGCCCAAACAAGCACTTGTGTGTTGGCATGCCCGAGTTCAGTGGCGAGTCCACACGCGTGCTGAGCAGACTGGAGCGCACGATCCGGGTAGCCACTCAACCACAGTGCCCAGGCGCTCATACCACTAGCCATAACCCCGGGATCGAACCCGCACTGAAGAGCCAAGCCATGATGCCGTCGTGGATCGTACAAGGCCAAGGCGTGCTCGTAGTGTGTATTGGCAATGGCGAAGTCGCCCAACCGTTGACGATAGGACCCAAGACATTGATGGATGGCGAGAAGCATTCCCGTATCGTGCGCCTCTTCGGCCAGACGCAAACATTGCTCCGCCAAAGGTAAACCTGTCCGTAATTCCGCTCTGGCCAAGTAAAAGATGGTCACCCCCATGAACGCAAAGAACTTCAGCGGCGAGTCGTCCATCCGCTGCGCGAGGCCCCGCGCCCGAGAGAAGGCGTGTCCCACTTCTGGAGCGCCCAGCCCTTTGGCCGCCAGTGCGGCTGACCCTAAATTTAATTGCATGGTCAGTTCCTGCTGGGCACGCTCCGACGAGTCGGGCAGCGTGGCAAGAAGCGTTAAGCCTTTCTCGAGATGGGCTAACGTCTCAGTCAACGCACTGCGTTGCAAGGCTACCTGCGCCGCTTGCCCGCGATACTGTACCGTTCTTTTCGTATCGCGCCCCGCTTCAAAATGCACCGCCAACGCCGCCGCGATCTCTTGTGTCTGTGTCCCGTAAGCCGTCTCTAACAGGGTGCCGATCTGCTGGTGCAATCGTACCCGCCGCCCCGGCGAGAGTTGCTCGTACAACACATTCTGATACAGCGCGTGCAGAAACCCATACCGCCCCGCCACCGTGCCATCCGGCCACACGACTTCCCCGCGTGCTTGCAGCAACTGCCCTCGCCGCGCGAGCTGTTCGCACCGCTCTTCACTCCGCTGCCGATCGAGGCCCTCGACGGCGAACACCGCCGCCGAAAACTCCGCCCCCGCCACACTCGCCACCTCTACGACTCGGCGCTCGTCCTCGCCCAACCGCTCCAGTTGCCGCTCAATCAGTTGACGTAAGTTCTCGGGGGTCGCCGTCGTCGTGGCCGCCACCTCACCCGTCACCCGCCACCTCCCGCCCTCTTCCCGCAGCACCCCCTGGTGCTCCAAATGATTCACCGTGTTCACCAGAAACAGTGGGTTGCCTTCGGTCTGGCCACGTAACGCTTGGGCGAAGGTGGACGGGAACGTGTGGCCAGGAAACCGCGTGGCCAAGTATTGACCAATGGTCCCTTCCGTGAGAAACGACACCGCGATCTCCTCACACTGCCCATGCGTCTGTAACTCCTGCTTGGCTGCCTTCAACGGATGACTGCTCATCACCACATCCGTGGGCCGATACGTCCCAATCACTAACACCCGCGCCACCTCCCGCCGCCGCGCCAGCATCGTCAACAGTTCAATCGTGGCCGTGTCACTCCAGTGCAAGTCTTCCAGCACCACGATCAGCGGCACCTCGGCAGTCAAGATTTCCACCACATCCGCCGCCTCCCGTAACATCCGCTCCTTCGTCGCGCCGGCGACCTTGCGCTGCAACCCCTCGAAGTCCGCTTCACTCACTAAGGCCGGCAACTGTACCAGCCACGTCGGCGCATACTGCCGTAACAGGCCGATCACCTGCGCTCCCGCGGGACCACGACATAACCGACTCATCACCTCCAGCACCGGCAGATACGCTTCGCCTGCGCCATACTGCTCCACGCATTGCCCCCGGCTCACCACCACGTGCGCAACCCCCCGCACAAAGGCGTCCACCACCGTCGTCTTACCAATCCCCGGCTCGCCAGTCACAAACACGAGTTGCCGCTGCCCCTGCACCGCCCGGGCATAAGCCTGCTCGAGACGGGCCAGTTCCACCTCCCGCCCCACCAGGACTAAGTGCTGAGCAGCGGAACTGGAGGCGTGAGCAGGAGGAGCAGGAGGAGGAGCAGGAGAACCTAGGCCCCAGGCCCGCGCCTCAAGTTCCTGGCGCGGCGTGGCGCGGGGGAAAGGGGTTTTGAGCCGATAGCCGCGCCGGGGCACGGTCTCAATGTAGCGGGGCTGTTTGGGATCATCACCCAGGGCTTTGCGGATCTCTAACACCCGATCTTTGATCTGCGATTCAGTCACCACGCTGTCGGGCCACACGGCCTCCAGAATCTCCTCTTTGGTCACCACCCGCCCGGGATGGGTGGCTAAGTAACGCAACAGGGCAAACGTCTTGGGTCGCAAGGGTTGGATCACACCGTCCCGCCGCAGCTGCTCGCTTTCCAGGTCGAGGGCAACCGGTGCGTTCTCTGCCTTTTCTACCTGCCGTTTCCCACGCATATTTCCCTCGCTCCTCGCTAGATAGACCACGCATAGACCGAAAATAGACCGAACAAAGACGCAACACGGACGACTTGGCTCGACGTTCCGAGTTATACCGGTGACCATGAAGATCAAGCAAGCCTCACCATCGACATCGCTCTCCGATCCTTCCCGACTTCGGCGAACGCGAGCCGCCGCAGTGAAGGAAGCCACAATGCCGGCCAAGGCTCAACCCTTGGCCTATGCCGAGGATCAGCACGCTGAGTCAACATTGCCTTCACTCAGCACTCCCCCGCTTTCACCCGAGTGGGGCTTCGTCGTGCAGTTCCGCATTCGGGAAGGACAACCAGCCACCTATTTCGCCGGGCGTGTGGAACATCTGACCTCTGGTCGCGCCCAACGGTTCAATGACCAAGCCGAACTGCTCGCCTTCCTGACGGAAGTTCTGGCTCAGTCTGAAGCGTCAACCACGACACGATACGTCGATTGAAGGAGAGAAGGGAAATGCTGCACACCGCTACACTGGCGACTTTCAGCGTTGAGTTTCCATCCATCGAGAAAACATCTCAAGTTCCCATGCATATGCAACTGTCGAAGACCCACCAAGAAAAGACTGCTCCGGTCTCGGTAGCGCAACCAGAAGAGCTGCTCTGCCGCTCTTGCTCGCAGCCGAATCCTCCCGGTTCCGCCTTCTGCGGCGAGTGCGGCCATGGACTACAGATGATGACGGCTTGCCCCGCCTGTCAGCGCACCATCGCTCCAGGGCTGCGCTTCTGTTGCGCCTGCGGCTCCCGCGTGACGATTGAGACCTTGGGTACGAATGCCGAAAGTAACGAACGTCCGGCTTTCCCGCGTTTCTTGGCAGCAGGGCGCTACCGGCTCCAGCGCCTGCTGGGCGAAGGCACGAGTAAGCGGGTGTATTTGGCGCACGATACGCTCTTGAACCGCGAGGTTGCCTTGGCGTTGTTCAAGGCCGAGTGTCTCACCTCCACTGGGCGCAAGCGTATCCAGCGCGAAGCTCGTGCGCTGGGCCAGTTAGGACAGCATGCTCATATTGTAACGCTCTACGATGCCGGTGAAGATGCTGGCCAACCTTACCTCGTGAGCCAGTACATTGCCGGGGGCTCGCTCGCTGAGCTTCTGAGCCACAGCCCCGGGCAGCGGTTGCCTCTCGCGCGTGCCCTCACCCTCGCGCTTCAGCTCTGCCAAGCACTGGAGGCTGCTCATACCTGCGGCATCATTCATCGTGATGTGAAACCCAGTAACGTGTGGTTGACCACCGATGGACAAGTCCAGCTGGGTGATTTCGGGCTGGCTGCGTCGTTGGATCAGTCGCGCGTCTCTGTCGAAGGCATGCTGATTGGTACTGCCGCTTATCTGCCACCGGAGCATTTACAAGGCCAGAAACTTGATGCGCGCGGCGATCTCTATTCCTTAGGCGCACTGCTCTACGAAATGCTGTCTGGCCGTCCACCGTTTGTCGGCGACAATTTTGTGAGTCTGATCGCGCAACATCTCAACAGCACTCCGGTCGCACCGTCCTGTCATGGAGCGGAGATCCCCCCGGCCTTGGATGCACTCGTGTTACAGATGTTGGCCAAAACTCCCGACGAGCGCCCACAGAGTGCGGGCATTGTAGCAACAGCGTTGCAGGCGATTGCCGAAGAACATGCAGCTTCCCTCGCGCCTCCAGCGCAGCCCACCAACGCAGCGACCAGCTCCAATGTACCCGACCCGGCGCTCGGGCTGCAGGACGCATCGGTCTTCCAACGTGATGGCGACGCGTGGCTACTGTCGTTCCAAGGGGTACGATGTCAGCTCAAACACACCCGTGGATTGAGCTACCTCGCCCAGCTCTTGGCGCATCCGCATCAGGAATTTCATGCCCTCGATTTGGTCGCCTGTCGTACCCCAGAACACGAAGACACGACAGGGAATAAGGCTGGCTGCACGGAAGTGCCCCTCACACCACAAGCCCGCGTCGCATACAAACAGCACCTCCAAGAATTGCGTGAAGAGCTGGACGAAGCCCGAGAATTCAACGATCTCGGGCGCGTAGAGAAACTAGAAGAGGCTATCGAGCAACTCGTGCGCGAACTGACACACGTCGTTGGCGGCGGACGGCAGTTCCGGGTAGGGTCGGCGGCTGAGCGCGCCCGGGTGAGCGTTGCCATGGCCCTCAAAGTGGTGATGAATAAAATTGCCCACTATCACCCACCATTGAACCACCACCTCATATGCACCATTAAGACCGGCACCTACTGTGCCTACACTCCCGACCCCCGCGTCCCAGTGGCGTGGCAGATGTAGCTTGTACATACCCACGAATTGCGCCCTTTGAAATGAAGTGCTAAGTCGCTTATACATGTATAAGCGACTTATGAAGCTGGATATTGCCGAGCGGCAGTCTCTCTTCCTCTGGGGGCCACGGCAAACCGGTAAAAGTACGTTGCTGCGGCTGATGTTTCCCGCAGCGCTGCGCGTCGATTTGTTAAACGCATCTGAGTTCCGCCTGTTGAAGTCGCGCCCGGAAGCGTTACGGGAGCGCTGCCGCGCGTGGAATCCCGCCACCGGGCCGGTCGTCATCGACGAGGTACAGAAGATCCCGGAACTGCTCGATGAGGTGCAATGGATTATTGACAATCTGGGAGTGCGTTTCGTGCTCTCAGGTTCATCGGCGCGGAAACTGCGGCGCACTGGACAGAATCTCTTGGGCGGGCGCGCGGTGCGCCGTGAACTCTTTCCCTTGGTGTCGACGGAGATTCCCGACTTTGACCTCGATCACGCGCTCGCGTGCGGACTGTTACCTCATCTCTATGCCAATGTCGATGCGCTGGAATTGCTCGACGCCTATGTAGCCGACTACCTGAAAGAGGAGATACACGCCGAAGCGCTGGTGCGCAATTTGCCCGCTTTTGCCCGGTTTCTGGAAGTGACCGCACTCACGAATGGCGAGATCGTCAACTATGCCACCATCGCCCAAGAGGTGGGCGTAAGCGCGGCGGCGGTGAAGGATTACTACGCCATCCTGGTCGATACGTTGCTTGGCGATTTCGTCCCAGCTTTTCGTCTCCGTCCGAAACGACGGGTGGTGCAAGCTCCGAAGTTTTATCTTTTTGATGTCGGCGTGTGTGGTGCCTTAGCGGGGCGTGGGGTGCTCCGTCCGCAGTCGGACGCCTTTGGACGGGCGTTCGAACATTTTTTCTGGCAAGAGCTGCGGGCGTACGCGCAGTATTCAGGCCGGCGATTTCTGCTCAGCTACTGGCGTACTTCGTCTCAGTTTGAAGTCGATTTCGTACTGGGTCAGGCCGATGTCGCAATAGAGATTAAGTCAGGCGAAGCGCTCGCAGACCGTCATCTCAAAGGGCTTCGTGCATTTGGCGAAGAATACCCGCAGGCCCGTCGGATCGTGGTCAGCCGAGAAGCGCATAAGCGGATCACGACAGATGGGATCGAGATCTACCCCTGGCGGCAATTCCTAGAAGAATTGTGGGGCGAAGCGATCTTGTCAGGACGAGAGCGATAAGCGCTCTGCCGGAATCGGCTCACCGTTCCTTGCTGACTTCTGTCTCTCCTCTCCGTCCCTACCGTTCTCTCTGTCGTTTGCTTACCTCACTCCTTCCACCTGCCACTCCTTCCGTTTCCCACTTCCCGTCGTCTGCTCTCGGTTCGCTGACCACTTACAATTGTCAGCCCTTTTTTTACGCCTTATGCACAGAAGGCATGCCCAAATATTCACCTCTCACCGCAATAGCAAAGGAGCAACGAGCATGAACGCGAAACAATTTCTCACAACCACTCTCACCACACTGCTCAGCACTGCTGCTCTCACCCTCAGCCACAGCACCGCCCAGGCTATTTTCTGTGGCGATACCCTCGGCCCTGGCGGCAGCCACCTGCTCACCAACGACTTGGTAGGTTGTAATTCGTCTGCCGGGCTCACCATCGTCGGGCCAGTCTCGGTCAATCTGAATGGGCACACGATTTCCTGCGCAAACGGGAGCGATACTGATGGCATCGCCATCGTCGGCACGCAGGCCAAAGTGACCAACGGGACGGTCACCGGGTGCAAAACCGGCGTGTCCGTCGAAGGGGCGGGAAAGCATCAGGTCATTCAGATCGCGGCCCAGAATAACGAGTATGGCCTCTTCGTGAGCAGTGACAAAAACCGCTTGGTCGCTAATACCGCAGACAACAACTTCGGCTGGGGAATAACGGTCGCCGGCGCGAGGAACTCGCTGATCAGAAATCATGTCTTCGGCAGTGCGCTGGCCTCGGGCTTCTTCATCCATGGTCTCAAAAATAAGCTCATCTCGAACGTCTCTTCTTCGAATGTAGGCAGCGGTTTCTACATCTGGTCAAGTGCCATTCAAACCACACTGTCGAAGAACGACGCTCAGTGGAATGTCGGTTCTGGCATCGCGGTCGAGAGCAACGCCGTCCATAAACTCCTGGGCAATACTGCTGCCAATAACGGTAACGTGGACCTGTCCGACAGCACCCCGGATTGCGGCTCAAACGTATGGAAAAAGAATATCTACGTCACCAAGGACCCAGCTTGTATTCAGTAGGAGCTGGAGAGGGTGCCGTGGTGCATTCTGGAAGGTGAATCGCCACCCACCTTCCACGTCCCCTCTTACTGCTCTCTCTCTGCCTCTGTCGTCATCCCTGTCTCTATCTCTGTCTGTGTCCGACCTAGACAATTCCTCACGATCAGGCACAAGAGGAAGACTAGAAGAGAAAGGAGACTCGCCATGCAACCACGTTACGGAGACGTTGCCGTCACCCTGGCCGATCACATTGCCACGGTTGAGATTCAACGCGGACCCAACAATTTCTTCGATACCGAACTTATTCGTTCGATTGCCGACGCTTTCGAGGATCTCGATAAGGAAGCTACTTGTCGCGCTATCGTCCTGGCCGCAGAAGGCAAGAACTTCTGCGCCGGGGCCAATTTTCATTCCGGTGCAGCAGCACGCGATCTACGCAGTACAGAAACCGGCAACCCGCTGTATGCCGAAGCGGTACGTTTGTTCGCCTGCAAAAAGCCTGTCGTCGGCGCTATTCAAGGCGCAGCAATCGGCGGCGGCTTTGGTTTATCGCTGGTGCCGGATTTTCGTGTGCTGTGTCCGGAAACTCGCTTTGCTGCCAATTTCGTGAAGTTGGGCTTTCATCCTGGATTTGGCCTGACCTACACCTTGCCACGCCTGATTGGTTGGCAGCGGGCGAATATCATTTTCTACACCGGGCGGAGGATCAACGGTGAGGAAGCTTTTGCCTGGGGGCTGGGGGAAGTCTTCACCTCGGTGGAGAACATACGTACCGCTGCCGTGGAGCTGGCCAAGGAGATTGCCGAGAACGCACCATTAGCCGTGCAGTCCACCCGCGCCACGATGCGTGCCGGGATTGCCGAGGCCGTCAAAGCTGCCACGGACCGAGAGTTCAGAGAACAGCACTGGCTGCAACAGACGGAAGACCATAAGGAAGGTGTTCGCGCCGTAGCCGAGCGCCGCTCTGGGAATTTCGTCGGGCGTTAGACAGGAGGGCAAACAGATGAGCGGCATTCTCGAAGGAAAAATTGCCTTGATTACTGGAGCCAGTTCCGGTATCGGTCGCGCCACGGCCAAGATTTTCGCCCGTGAAGGCGCGAAATTAGTGCTCGCCGACGTGGCCGAAGCTGGCGGGCAGGAAACGTTAGCAGCTGTGCAAGCCTTGGGAGCAGACGCTTTGTTCATGAAGACCGACGTGTCCAAAGCAGCGGACGTGGATGCCGTCGTTGCCAAAGCTGTGGAAGTCTATGGACGGCTCGATTGCGCCTTCAATAATGCGGGGATCGGTGGCAGAGGCGTGCGCACGCATGAGTACACCGAAGAGGAGTGGAACCGCGTACTCGCCGTGAACCTTACTGGCGTGTGGCTGTGCATGAAAGCGGAGATCATCCAGATGCTCAAGCAAGGCAGCGGAGCCATTGTCAACACTTCTTCGATTATGGGACTGACCGGCGCCATTCGCGTCCCGGCGTATACAGCGGCCAAACACGGTGTGGCCGGCATTACCAAGGCGGCAGCGCTGGAATACGCACGGCATGGCATCCGCATCAACGCGGTGTGCCCAGCGCCAATTTACACGCCGATGCTCATGGGTGCGTTTGAGAAGCGGCCTGATATCGAAGAACGCTACGCTCGCTCGGAGCCAATGAAGCGCATCGGTCAACCCGAGGAAGTCGGGGAAGCCGTGGCGTGGCTGTGCTCGGACCGTGCCTCATACATGACCGGACTGCCCATGCCCGTCGATGGTGGCTACATGGCGCAGTAATCAGTAGGGCAGAGTGATGCATGCCAACCTCACCAGAGAAGGACACTCACTATGATTAAATCGATCTTCCACATCAACATTAACGTGACCAACTTCGAGCGCTCGTTGGCGTTCTACAAAAACCTCGGCTTCAAGGTAGTGCTCAACATTGGCGAAGGTCCGAATCCGGCGAACGACGTTGGGTTAGGCATTCCCAACAGTGTCGCACGTGCGGCGCTGTTAGCGCTGGGCGACGACCCCCGCGCCACACGCATCGACCTAATCGAATGGAAACAGCCCAAAACCGAGGGTGCTGGCTATCCGCATCTCTACCACGCCGGCGCAGCCAGGATTGCATTGTTCACCAAAGATCTCGACGAGGAATACCAGCGGCTCAAAGCGTTGGGCGTAGAATGCGTCTCCGAGCCGGTCGTCATCCAATTCCCTAACAAAGCCGGAGCGAAATTCTTCTGCTTCAAAGACCCCGACGGGACATTTCTGGAATTGATCGAACCGTTTCAGAAGTGAAAAGCTGTCGGCGCAAAGCTGTGAACTTTCAGCTTTGCGCTGTGCAGTATCGGTCAGAATCACGCCACCCTCAGTCAGACTGCAAACTTGCCGGATCAGTGCAGACCTCAACCCCAAGCCGTGTGGCGGCATCGTGGGCGCGAGGGTCGATGTAGGGAGTTACCACCAAGCGGCGGTCGATCTGCCGCCCGGTTTTCCGTGCGTAGAAATCGGCTTTGCGGGTGAAGTAGTACACATCGGCTTGATTGGTGGAAGATTTAATCTCGACAACAATAACCTTCCCGGTCTTCACTACCACGTCGAGTTCCACTTGATCCGGCGCACCAAAGACTTCTCCAGTCGTATCGATGTCGAGAAAGCGCTCGGTCACGAACCCGACCTCTTGGAGAATTGCCCGCAAGCCTTCTCGGAACGCCCCCTCAGTTTGTAGCCCCCAGCGTGCGCCCAAGCCACCGATCTGCGCATTGAGGCTTTTCTTCAGCCCTTCAATTTCCGCAGTAACCGTTTTGCGAAACAGCTCCAGACCTTCCGCCATATGTTGCTGCGCTGTGGCCAGCTCTTTTTGCGCTTGAGCCAGCTCTTCGACGCGTTGCTCCGTGCGCTTCTGAGCTTCGGCGAGATCTCGGACAATCGCTTTCAAGTCGTCGAAGTCGCTTCGGCGCACCCCGAATTCTTCGCGTAATACCTCCACGAGTTGCGACACCGCAGGTTGCAGCTCAGGGGGAAAACTGGCGAAAATTTCGGCGAGTGTCATGCGAGAAAGTTCCTGCTGCCCACGCTAGACGCAAACTCTCAGCAAGGCAAGCAAAGACGGCGTGCCCTATAAAATGTAGCGGGCCAGATCTTCATCCTTGACGATGGCGTCAAGCTTGTCTTTCACATAGTGCGCGTCGATCACGATTTCTTTACCGCTGAGTTCAGGTCCGTCGAAAGACAAATCTTCGAGCAAGCGTTCAACCACGGTATGCAGGCGTCGTGCGCCGATGTTTTCGGTGCGCTCGTTCACCGTCGCCGCGATCCGTGCCAACTCTTCGGCAGCGTCAGGCTGAAACACCAGTTTCAGGTTCTCCGTCGCCAGCAACGCCACATACTGCATCAGCAAGGCGTTCCGTGGCTCGGTGAGAATACGCACGAAATCTTCACGCGAGAGCGACTCCAGTTCGACGCGGATAGGAAAGCGGCCTTGGAACTCAGGGATCAAGTCCGAGGGCTTGGCCATATGAAACGCACCGGACGCAACGAACAGCACATGATCCGTGCGCACCATCCCGTACTTGGTGTTGACGGTGCAACCTTCTACCAACGGCAAGAGGTCGCGTTGTACGCCTTGGCGAGACACATCGGGGCCGTGGGCACCGTCGCGACTGGCGATCTTGTCGATCTCGTCGATGAAAATGATGCCGCTTTGCTCGGCACGCTGCACGGCTTCGCGCACGACGTTTTCCATGTCTACTAGCTTGTCGGCTTCTTCTTGTTCGAGGAGGTCCAGAGCTTCGAGCACTTTGAGGCGTCGCTTCTTGGTTTTTTTCGGCATGAGGTTGGAGAACATCTCTTTGAGTTGATTTTCCATGTCCTCCATGCCCTGCGGGGCCATCACTTCGATGAACGGCAGCGCTGCCTTTGTCACTTCGAGCTCGACTTCCCGGTCATCAAGTTTGCCCTCGTGGAGCATGCGTCGCATCTTCTCTCGCGTGTTTGTCGCGGATGGAGACGGAGGTTCACTCTCACCGCCAAATCCGGCATGCGCTGGAACCGGAGGCAGCAGCAAATCGAGCACGCGGTCTTCGGCATGCTCACGCGCTTTGATTCGGATACGTTCTTTCGCTTCTTTC
>SXGS01147739.1_pt1 | contig 39279 bp, 31 predicted proteins | sample 3174681 | NCBI WGS metagenome assembly SXGS01 (sample SAMN11356861, study PRJNA531348) | freshwater metagenome | isolation source: freshwater sample F1-80 | place: China: Fuxian Lake, Yuxi | collected 2017-12-25 | reverse complement strand
CTAAATCATTCCCGGCACTTCTTCTTGTGACTTGTTGTGTTTTTCGTGGCAAATGCTGCAGGACGAGCGATTTGGCGATCCCACAAGTTGCGTGCGGCGACTTTGTCGGCGTTACTTCAGCTCTTGCAGCATCGCGTACAGGATGATGTTGACCGCCAGCTTGGTGGCGTCTTCGGAGACGTAGCCTTCGCACGCGATGGCCGATTGGCGTTCCAGCGCACAGCTGATGTCGAACTTGCTGTAGATCACGACATAGCGGCCATCGACTTCGATCCCTTCCAAGATCGGCTCACCCAAATTCGCGGCGGCGTTGATGACCCCTTGGCCGCTGGTTTGATCGGCTCCGCGGCGGCGGACTTTGGGAAGCGCGTGGCCTACCTTCGCTGAAAACAGTTCGTGCGTCACGGGAATGCGCGTCAGCGGTTTGTCGGGAAACAATCCGGCGATCGCTTCGCGGAAGCTCTTGTCGAAGGGAGCGGCGCTGCAACAGGCGTCGGCGAACAGCACGCCACCGTTTTGCAGGTATTGCTGTAAGCGTTCGCGTTCGGCGCGAGTCCATTCAAATCGATGCCGGCCGTGCATGTAGGCGATCGGATAGTTGAAGAGGTTCGGATCGGAGGCCGCCAATTCGCGTGTCTTGGTCGAAGCGGCCAGTCCCGCAGTCTCGTTGAGTGCTGACAGCATGTTGTGCAGCGCATGCGGCGCGGTGTCCCAACCTCCGGCGTGCTTCAATTGCGCGATTTGCAACAGGCCCGCTTCGATGCGGTCACGCTGCCCGGCTTGCTTGGCGAGTTCGGCTTGCTTGAGTTTGTCGGGCGGCTCGCGGCCGGTGGCGTAGGCGATGACATTCAATCCAATTTGAGTCGACTTGAAGACCATGCCTTTCAATTCCGGGCGGCGATTCGGCAATTCGGACACGCACCACTTGTTCCATCCGCAGCCGATGTCTTCTGGCGAATAAACGATCGCGGTGCGGCAGCCGAAGTCCACGCCCCACAGGTCGACCTGCGCATTAGCGAGCAGATACTCGCTGCGAAAGATCGGATGCTCCGATGTGAGCTTCTTCAATTCGGCCTCGCCGTTGGGATACATCTGCTTGATCAGTTCGCGGAAGCCGTCATCGAATCCGGCTCCGTTGCAATTGTTGACGGCGAAAATGAAGCCGCCGGCATCGACGTACTCGCGCAGCAACTTCACTTCCGGGTCCGCCAACTCCGGCTTGTCGCGGCCGGACAGGAACAGCACAGGAGCTTGCATCAGATCGGCGACTCCACCGCCTTTGACCGCTTTCGCCATTTCGACGACTTGCCAGGTCACGAGCTTCGGCCACTTTTCTTTGCCGCTGATGAGATCGGTCAGGTTGTGAACGTCATGCCGATGACGGTTCCAGTCTTCCACGACGGCGCCTTTTGCATTCCGTTCGCCCGGCGGTCCGAACTTCAGCTTGTTGATCAGCACCGGAGCCATCCCCTTCGAGAGGAACAGCAACGCGAAGCTGGTGCCGACGACTGGATCACCGGATCCTGCTCCTCCCTGACTGGACCAATGGCCGTTACCTCCCTGGCCGTTGATCAGAAATTTCGCCCCTTCGCGGAACCAATCGTGGTTGCCGATAAACCGCTGACCGCTCAGCCGACCGGCTCGTTCCAGGCCATAGAGGTAATAAAGCACGTCACCAATCGAGGCGTCTCCGGGGTTATTCCCCACCGCGAAGCGAGCCCGCAGCCAGTTCAAGCCGCGCTCTAACGCTTCGTTGCGAGCCTCTTCGCGACAGCAATCGGGGAATCCATTCGCGCCGACGTCAGAGTCATCCGGCAACAGCGAGTCCGCCATCACGAGCGACGCGATCCCCGCCACCGACATACTGCCCGAGGAACTTCCACCACCGACCGAGTAACTCCAGCCGCCATCGGCCTCTTGAGTCTTGGTCCAATGCTCGCGAGTCAGTTCCCAAGTTTTGCGGTTGGTGGGAATCCCCGCGAAGGCCGCTTCGCGCAGTCCCAGTACGGCATACTGCACGTTGCTGTGATCGAACGAAGTCGTTTTCTGCCCCAGATCATAGTGCCACCCACCGCGGTACTCGGTGGTCATGTCTTGAGCGTCTTCCAAGTCTTTGACGATGGTCATCATTCGCGCGCGGTCCCGATTGCCATCCTTGGCGGCGGCATAGACCATCAGTTGCAGACCCGCTTCGTACGTTTTCACCGGCGGCCGCTGGGACCGCAGGAATTCCAACGCCCTTTGAATCGGCGGGTCTTGCGGCGTCATCCCGACATTCAACAAAGCCAACGTGGCTAATGCGGTGGGGCCGGTCGGATAGCCCGCGCCGATGGGGCTTTCGAACGAGCCATTGAATCTCGTGCCATCGGTGATCTGCTTGGAAATCAAGAACCGCTTGCCCGACTCAATGGATTTGAGCACCGCCTCCGGCTTGAGGTCATCCGCAGCACGGCTCGGCGACGCGAACGCGACGCTCAAGCCAACGACCACGACAAACCACCGCATAGCAGTCGAGCAGAGCGGCGCGGTTTCTGTTGTCGGCCGGCTACGCAGCACTGTTTGAATCACAAAGCCGTTCATGACGATTCCTCGCAAACTTCATTCTCGCGTCGATACTCTCCGTGTCGACGGCCTTTTACAATCGGCGCTGTCAGCCGACTATCTCAATTCATAGCTGTACCGCGACCGTCAGGGAGCGGCTGATGCGAGCCGCTCCCTGACGGTCGCGGTACGGCTGATTGCTTCAAACTCTCTCAATCCGAGTTCGACCGATACGGAGCATCCCTTGGCCGAGAAACGTGACTTCGACGAGTTCCTCGAAAAATTCCGCCGCCGCCGCGAGCTCATGACCACCGAATTGCACAAGGTCATCATCGGCCAAGACGCGGTCATCGAACAAATCCTGGCGGCCGTCTTCACCGGCGGACACTGCTTGCTGGTCGGCGTGCCGGGGCTGGCCAAGACGCTGATCGTCAGCACGATCGCCAATATCCTTGATGTGCAGTTCAAACGGATTCAGTTCACTCCGGACTTGATGCCCTCGGACATCACCGGGACGAACGTGCTCGATGAAAACGAGGCCGGGCGTCGCGAGTTCCGATTCGTGAAAGGCCCGGTCTTCACGAACATCCTGCTGGCGGACGAAATCAACCGCACGCCGCCGAAGACTCAGGCCGCGCTGCTGCAAGCGATGCAGGAACGCGAAGTCACCGTCGGCCAGGAAACTTACAAGCTCCCCGAACCGTTCCTCGTCATCGCCACGCAGAACCCGATCGAACAAGAAGGGACGTATCCGCTCCCCGAAGCACAGCTTGACCGCTTCATGTTCAACGTCATCGTCGATTACCCGGACCTGGAACACGAAGAGCACATCCTGGCGGCGAGCTCCTCAATGGAGAAACCGGACGTTCGCAAAGTCCTCTCGGCCGATGCGATCGTGTACCTGCAAAAGCAGATCAACACGATCGAAGCGGCGCCGCTGACGATCAACTATGTCGCGCGGCTGGTCCGAGCGACTCGGCCGAAAGATCCGTCGGCCCCTAAGTTCATCCAAGACCTCGTCAGTTGGGGAGCCGGTCCGCGTGCCGGTCAGTTCCTGATCGCCGGAGCCAAAGCGCTCGCCGCGATGGACGGGCGCCCGGCCATCAGCATCGACGACGTTCGCCGAGTTGCGATCCCCGTCCTCCGACACCGTGTCTCGACCAACTTCCAAGCTCAAGCCGAAGGGGTCACCAGCGAGACCGTCGTTCAACGACTGATTGCTGAGATCCCCGAACCGAAGATCGCCAAATACGCCTGAGTGCGTCTGACGAAATGAAATCTCAGTCGCAGGAGCGACTGAGATACGTAGGCGAGTTGATTCCGCCCTCGCATTCAAACAGGAGTTGAACAATGGCCGAAGCCAAAGAAATGAAGACCTGCCCGTTTTGCGCCGAGTCCATCATGGCAGTGGCGAAGAAGTGCAAGTACTGCGGCGAGTACCTCGATGCCGAAGCTCGTCGAGCGAACAACCCCACACCGAGCGGCATGGAACGCATGCTGGTGCCCGTCGGTCGGCCGGTCTCGGCGATCGCGTCGGGCTATTGCGGTCTGATCGGAATCCTGCCGCTATTAAGATTGCCATTCTCGATCGCGGCCATCATCACGGGCTTCGTAGCGCTGAGCACACTGAAGAAAAATCCGGACATGTCGGGAGCCGGGCGTGCTTGGTTCGGAATCATCTGTGGCATCATCGGCACCCTCATCTCACTCGTGGGAGTCGTGGCCATGCTGGCTGGAGCCGCTTCTGGCCGCCGTTGAGTGCCGTTATGACAGCACTCGGAATCGAGAACTCACACGCATGGCCAAAACCGAAGACTATCTGAAGCCCGAAGTGATCCGCACGGTGTCGCGGCTCGATCTGCGAGCGCGGTTTATCGTCGAAGGTTTTTTGTCCGGCCTGCACACGTCGCCGTTTCAGGGATTCAGCGTCGAGTTCTCCGAGCATCGCCGTTACTCGCAGGGAGACGATCCCAATGACATTGATTGGCTCGTCTACGCGAAGACCGACCGCTACTACGTCAAGAAGTATCAGGCCGAAACCAACATCACCGGCTACCTGCTGATGGACCTCTCTGCCAGCATGGCCTACACGTATCGGCAAGAGCTGACCAAGTTCGATTACTCAATCTGCCTGGCCGCCGCGCTGGCCTATTTGATGATTCACCAGCAAGACCCGGTCGGACTCATCACGTTCGACGAGAAGCTGCGGCACAGTCTCCCCGCACGCAGCAAGCGGACGCAGCTTGGCAACATCCTCGCGCTGCTGGCTCAATCGAAGCCCGGCGGACAAACGGAGATCGCGGCCAATCTCCGACAAGTGGCTTCGATGGTCCGGCATCGTGGCCTGATGATGATCTTCTCCGATTTGCTCGTGGACCCGGAGCCGGTGATTCGCAGCCTGCAAATGCTGCGGCACGGCGGGCATGACGTGATCCTGTTTCATGTGCTCGACGAGGCCGAAGCCACGTTCCCGTTCAACGGCATGGTGGACCTGACCGACCCAGAGAGCGGCCAGAATCAACTGATAGACGCCGACGGCACGCGAGCTGACTACCTCGAAGCGGTCAACGAACTCTGCGGCCAGTACCGCAAAGAATGTCTGTCGATGGGAGCCGACTACGTTCGGCTCGATACGTCGATGCCCTTCGGCAATGCGCTGCTCGAATATCTCTCGCAAAGACGCGCGCGTTTTTGACCGATAGGCTTGCTATTCTGTTCGTCGGAGAGCGATCGTCAGACCGAAAGAGAAACCCATGGAAACGCACAATTGGAAGAAAGCTCCCGGCGGACTGTTTCATCATTTTCATCAGCAGTGGTCGGCCGCGATTTGCAATTCCCTCAACGATGGCCGAATGCCGAAGGGGTATTACGCGCTGATCGAGCAACATGCTGGTGAGACCGTGCCAGATCTGCTGACACTCAAGCTGGATTCCAAATCGTCCGGGCCTTCCGGTCGCCCGCGTGGGGGAGTCGCGTTGGCCGATTCACCTCCGAAAACGCGGATCGTCAATCGCGGCTCGGAGCTGGACACCTACGCGGCGAAAGCCAACAAGCTGGCGATTCGCGACAATCTGGGAGAGTTGGTCTCTGTGATCGAGATCGTCTCGCCCGGCAACAAGCACAGCAAACTGGCGATCCGGCGGTTCGTAGACAAGGCGACCGAGTTACTGCGATTCGGGATTCACTTGCTGATCGTGGATCTGTTTCCGCCAGGGCCGCGCGATCCGCAGGGAGTTCATCAGCTCATATGGAGCGAATTAGAATCCGATGACTTTCGGTTGCCGCGCGGCAAGCCGCTCACTCTCGTGTCGTATTGCTGCGGCTTTCCTTTGACGGCATTTGTCGAGCCGATTGCTGTCGGCGACAAGTTGCCAAAGATGCCAGTCTTCGTGGACTCGGAGGTTTATGTCCCAGTGCCGCTGGCCGAGACCTATGCCGAAACTTGGAAGCTCTGTCCTCCACAATTTCGAGACGTTGTGCTGGAAAGCATGAAATCACAGCGGGCAACGTAACGCCGCTTGAAACCACCCGACTCACGAGCCGGTATGGTCCGCTAATCCGTTTCCTGTCATTTGACGATGGAGTTTTTCATGCATCGGAAGTCCCCTCTCGCACGTCGTTGCATTCGTCAGTTTCTCGTGGTCATCACCACATTGGTCGCAACTTCCGTCGCGAGGTCGGCCGACACCAATCTCGCAACATCCACTCCCAGCGGAGCGGTCTTCTTCGCCGAAATCTCCGGGCTGGATGCGTGGATCGACAAGCTCCAACACTCAGAGTTGGTCAAGAGCCTGCCATCGAATCCGCAGGTCCAGGCGTTCTACGCCTCGCCGCAGGGACGCAAGGCCGATGCTGGTCGCAAGGCGATCGAAAACCAGTTGGGCATGGATTTGTGGAAGCTCGCCAAGACCGCGTTTAGTGGGCGAGTTTCCGTAGCGCTTTACCCGCATGACGGACGCAAGGAACCGGACGCAGTCATCGCCGTGCAAGTCAAAGAGGCTGCCGAGCTCGACAAAATTCGGGAGCGAGTTGCGCCGCTCCTGACGCTGATTGAAGATCAAATCAGTCAGACCACCGGGCCGGGCAACGTGCCGGTTCGCAGCATCGACGGCAAAGTCTTTATCGCCGAACGCGACAATTGGATCGTCGCGGCCAGCACTAGCGAGCTGATGAACCGCGCACTCGCGCTGCGAAGCGGAACCGTCGAGGAGAGCGTGAAGTCACTCGCACAGGACGCTCCCTTCGTGGCTATGACCAAGCAACTTGGTTCGGAACATCTGGTCCGCAGCTACGTCAATCTGGAACTCGTCGCACAAGGGATGGGCGGTCGGCTCGGCCCTGAGAAATTGGACAATCCCGGCGTGTCGCTGTTGCTGGGTGGCTTGTATGAACTTGCCAATCACAGCCCGTTCTTTGGTTCGACGCTGGATCTCGATAGCCAACGCTTGGTCTTCGCTCATTCGATCGCCGGCAAGCCAGAATCCATTGGAGAGAAGTACGCGCCGCTCTTCGCAGCCGATGGGAAGCCGGATGCCGGTTCGCTTCCGAACGTACCCGGATTGATCGGCGGTTGGATTCTGCATCGCGACTTCGCCGGCTGGTACAAACGCCGCGAAGAGTTGCTGGATGCCAAGGTGCTGCCGGAGTTCGACAAGTTTGAAGCGGGATTAGCCAATCTGCTGCCGGGGGAGGATTACGGCACTGATATCCTGCCGTCGTTGGGGAATAAGCTGACGTTCGTCGCCGCTCCTCAAGACTATTCTCATTTGAATGGCAAGCCGGGACTTCAGCTCCCCGGCTTCGCGCTCGTGTGGGAATTGGGCAAACCGGATGAAGCCGAGCAGACGTTGAATCTGCTGTTTCAAACCATCGCGACGATCTCGAATCTCAACGCCGGTCAACAAGGCCGACAGCCGTGGGTGCTCTCGTCCGAGAATTACAAGGACGTGCAGATCCAATTCGGCAAGTATGGTCAGAAGCCGAAGGGAGACCGCCTGCCGATCGTCTTCAACTTCATGCCGGCGGCCGCTCGCGTGCGGGACAAGTACGTGATGGCCTCGTCCGTCAATCTCTGCAGGCACCTCGTCGATGTGTACCTAACTCCGACCACGACGACGGCAACCGCGAAGCTGACTCGTAACGATTTTCTGTTTGAGCTGACCGGGGAATCGTTGGCCAACATCCTGGAAGCGAATCGCGGAATGCTCGAAGCCCGCTCTGTCGCGCAGGAAGGGAAGTCGTCCGATCAGGCTCAAGCCGATGTGACGACGCTGCTGCAACTCGTTCGAGCCGTCCGCACATTGCGACTCACCAGCGGAGCCGAATCCGACGGCTATCGCGTGCAACTAGAAGCGGTCTGGAAGTGACTTTGGACTGCGGCAGCCTGCTGCCGCTTTCCCCTCAGCAGCCTGCTACTGAGGGGGATTGAACGCCATTCGTTTTGATTCAAACCAACTTTGGTCGTCGTCCCACAGCAGGCTGTGGGACGGAAAGCGGCGGGCCGCAGTCCAAACCCAAAGAGAATTTCATTAATGACTCGCGATGACATCCAGCAACTCATCCCGCACCGCGATCCGTTTCTGTGGCTCGACGAAATCGTCGAACAGACCGAGACGCGGATCCACGCGCGCAAACATCTCTCACCCGATCTGCCGGTCTTCAGCGGTCATTATCCGAGCTTCCCGGTCTTTCCTGGAGTGCTGCAACTCGAAGCCGCGATGCAGGCCGGTGCGGTCTTGATCGCGAAGACCACGACGATGGCTCCGGGCAAAGTCCCGGTCGCGACGCGGATCAACAACGTGCAGTTCCGTCGCATGGTCCGGCCCGGCGATACGCTCGACATTGACGTCGAACTGACCGAGCGCATGTCGAATGCTTTTTTTCTCAACGCCAAGGTTTCGGTCGGCGGACAAGTGACGGTGCGATTCGAGTTCGCGTGCGCGGCGGCCGACTCGATGTAGGATGGCCGCCCTCGGCCGTCGGTTTTCGACGAGAATTGCCAATGAACCGCAGGACGGCCGAGGGCGGCCATCCTACTTGGCGACAACTTCCTCAACATCGACCAACCCGACGTCGATGTATTGCCCACCGCCGGTTTGATGGCAATGCACTGCCAGCAGATTCTTGCCCGGCTTCAACGCACGGGTCGCCGCCTCATCCAGCGCGCGATCCTGATACGACGTCGAATAGCCCGAGGCCGTGCCGATCAAGACGCCATTCAGATAGACCTCGGTGTCTTCGTCGTGATGAATCCGCAGGCCGAGTTCATGCAACGGCTTTTCGCCCGACCATTCGAAGTCGCGGCGCAGCCAGATGTCGTTCGATTTCCAATTGGTCTTCACAACCGAACCGGGAGTGGAAGGTTCGCCGAAACCGCCAGGGCCGGACTTCCAAGACGAGTCGTCGAACGCCGGCTTCTCCCAACCGTCTTTCGGTTTATCGTTCGAGTACCTCCAAGTCTGCGCCGTCTCTTCGGAGGTCGGCACGATCGTCGTGATCTTCGGCGGCGGCAGATACAGCTTGCGATGTGCCTTCGCGAGTGTCTCGGCATCGAACTTCAGCACTTCGCGGTCGTAGGTCATCAGGCCGTTGACTTCGATCTCCACATCGGTCGTCTGCGTGTAGACGGCCGAGGTCAGCCCCTTGCCGATGAGCGGTCGCAGTCCGCCGATGAGGCCGAGATACGCCTTCTGCAAGTCCGCCTTGTTCGTGAACGAGCGATAGCCCCAGTTGTCTTTCCCCTGCCAAGTGTGTCCATCAAGCGGCAAGCCCAACCCGCCGAATTCACCAAGCACCGATGCGCGAGTGCTCGACAGCGGAGCCATGCCTGGGCCGGGATAGATGTGAACGTCGAACACATCGCCGACGCCGCGATCGGTCCAGCCGCTGGCACTGTTGACTAGCCGCGTCGGATCGAGCTTCCTCGTGAAGTCCGCGATCCGAGCGGTCTCGAACTGTCCCCAGCCTTCGTTGAACGGCACCCACATGACGATGCTGGGATGATTACCGAAGTCGGTGATGATCTCGCGCCATTCATTCTCGAAGTTGGCGACGGACTCGGCCGAGCGTTTGATATCGGGGTCGGTCGGGCTGATGTAGCGGTCCCCCGACGGCATGTCCTGCCACACGAGCATCCCCAGCTTGTCGCAGTGGTGGTACCAGCGATCCGGCTCGACCTTCACATGCTTGCGAATCATGTTGAAGCCCAGCTTCTTGGTCATCTCGATGTCGTACTTCAGAGCCTCATCCGTCGGAGCCGTGTACAGCCCATCCGGCCAAAACCCTTGATCGAGCGGCCCGTACTGAAACAACGGCTGGTTGTTGAGCATCAGCCGCTGGACGCCGTGCTCGTCTTTGCCGAGCGAAATCTTTCGCATCGCGAAGTAAAAATGGACCTGCTCGTCGATGGCGCTGCGAGTCGGCTCTTCGGGAAGCAACTGCACCATCGCGGGATAGAGATGCGGATTGTCGGGCGACCAGGCGACGACGTTAGGAATTGGAATCTCCAGCGTTGCGTTGCCGACTGCGAACGCCGATTCGAACTCTTGCGGATGCGCTCGTCCGTCCGGCCCGCGCCGTAAAGAGAAGACATTCACACGTCGTTTGTCCGCATTCGGCCCCGTCAGCTTGACGGCGACGCGAACAACCTTTTTGTCCAAGTCGGGTGTGACGTTGATCGAGGAGATATATGTTTTTGGCACCGGTTCCAACCACACGGTTTGCCAGATGCCGGTGGTCGGCGTGTACCAGATGCCGTGCGGATTGCGGATTTGTTTGCCGCGCGGTTGGAACGAGCCGTCGGTCGGATCGCTGACGGCGACGACGACTTCATTCAAGTAGCTGTTTGGTGGCGGCCGTGGCGAATCGCTTGGGTTAGATGTCGTAGGCCTCTGTATGGGCTTCAGCGCGTCGGTGATGTCGAACGTGAACGGGTCGTAACCGCCGCGATGCTCGCCGACTTTCTTGCCGTTGACCCAAACGACCGTCTCCCAATCGCTGGCTCCGAAGTGCAGCAGCAATCGGCCGTCCTTCGGCATCTCCAGCGTTGAGAACGAACGGCGATACCACAGCTTGCCGTTGTCCGGCACGCGTTTCATCACGCCCGACAACGCCGACTCGATCGGAAACGGCACGAGGATCTTGCCGTCCCACTTCCGTAGCGCAGGCGGCTCGCCTGTGTCGCGTTGAGGCTCAGGCGAGCCGCCTGAGCTACGTTCCGTGATCGCGTAATCCCACAGCCCATTCAGATTGACCCACTTCTCGCGGACCATCTGCGGCCGAGGATATTCTGGATGCACCTTCTCCGGCGAAACATCTTTCGCCCACCGCGTCATCAGCGGAGCCTTCTTCGGCTGCCAATCGGCGGCGTGAAGGACTCCGATCAGCAATACGCAACTCACGAGAACCATAAAACGCAGCATGATGAATTCCTCAGCAAAACATTTTGTGGAGAACCGCGTGACGTTCAGGCGAGCGGGGCGGCTTCAGCTCCCCCCGGTAGATTCGCCGCAAGACCGGGGGGCTAACGCCGCCCCGCTCGCCTGTTTCGTGTTTGGTCACGCGAGGACGAACATGACATCCGCAGGTTACTCACGATGAGCTGTGATTGCAGTCGAGCATTCGTCCGCGAACGACTCTTACGAATTCTCAAAATTCACCCGTCGATCCCCCTTGTCCCATTTTGCGAACCTTTGATATGGTCCGCCCCTTGCCCCGGCTCGTCGGGGCGTCGCACAACGATTCGCATGGCAAGGAGGCCATCGTGAGTTGGATTCAATCCCCGCAGCAGGCGTTGAAGGTCCAGATTCGTTGGTTGATTCGGCGCGATATGCCCGAAGTCCTGGACATCGAACGCCAAAGCTTTGAGTTCGCTTGGACCGAAGAAGATTTTCTCTGCTGCCTGCGACAGCGAAATTGCATCGGCATGGTCGCCGAATACAACCATCGCATCGTCGGCTTCATGATCTATGAGCTACATAAGTCGAAGTTGCACGTGCTGAACTTCGCCGTCGATCCCGAATTCCGCCGTCAGGCGATCGGGGCGCAAATGATCGAAAAGCTGGTGGATAAGCTCTCGCAGCAACGCCGCCAGGAAATCGTCTTGGAGGTCCGTGAGTCGAACCTCTCCGCGCAGCTCTTCTTTAAGAAGATGGGCTTCAAAGCGGTACTGGTGCTCCGCAGCCACTATGACGATACCGATGAGGACGCCTACGTGATGCGGCTGACGTTGCAGGAGGAAGATGCGATCCTGCTGCCATTCGCACCGGTCAATCGGATCTCCGAATACGACGCGGCGTGAATTGTTTTAGGCTCTCCGCCATCCGTGGTGATTTCAGGGCCAGTGAGCCGCAAGGCGCTAGCCGCGGATTCTTTTCCTCGACCCGCGGCTAGCGCCTTGCGGCTCACGAGTTCGTTTTCAACACGGATGGCGGAGAGCCTTGTTTTGCAATCAACTCAAAGCCCACCGGACACAATGTCGGTGGGCTTTTTGTTTTGACAGAGTGAGCCGCAAGGCGCTAGCCGCGGGGCGATGAAGACAACCCGCGGCTCGCGCCGACTACGGCGGAGTGCTCAGCAGCGTGTCCAATTGACGCAATTCAGACTGGCGCGGACCGCGATACCCGTCTTGAAAGTCGAGTGACTTGCGCATCGAGTCGAGCATGACTTGAATCTGTGCCTCTTCGGTTGAATCTAAACTCCCTCGTGCGGCCTTCTCCGCGTACCGCAAGGCATTGATCGACAAAAAGACTTGCGTGGCCGAGTCCCAGTCGCGTGCGGCCAGTTGTTGTCCTTCTTTGGTCACCAACAAGTGACGCAAGGATTTCAAAGCGTCCGGAGATAAGAGCTGTTGTGCCGCATCGGCCCCGTTGAGCTGTTCGGCCCAGGCGTGCAGGGACTTGGCGGCCGCGTCCGCCTCGGTCGCGATGTTTTTCGGCGGAGACAGCAGCGTCGTGAAGCGGTGACGAAGTCTTAGCGTGCCTGAGATGGGTGAAGCCGATCCTCGAAAAACAGTGCCGATCGTCTGTTGTGCAAGCGGTTCCAGCATCGCGGACGGCCACGAGTTCCAGCTCAGTGCATTACGCGGTTGTTTTTGTCGATCGGGGAGTTGCCACCAATTCTTGGACTCCAAATCGTGGTGGCAAGCGACGCAATTCCATTCGGCGAATTCTGGCCAAGTCTGAACAGAAGCCGCGCGGTGGCTAAGGAGTTCCAGAGAGCGCTGCGCCGTCACTATTTGGCCGATGGCCCAGAGCTTCGCTTCGAACAGGGAACCTGTTGGATCATTGGGATTAGTCTTGGACACCGGATGTTTGCTCTCATCCGTTTTCCGCGGCCAGTGCTTGGGCCAGTTGGCGTGGAAAGTCGAGAGTTCAAAGTTCAGACGCGGATGCCCGGCGGCGAGCAGGTCGTGATTGACGTCGCGTCCGGCACTCCCGACATGACAGTCGGTGCAGAGCGTTGCTCGCGTCAGTACATCAGAAAGGTTTTTGAATCCGAGCCGCTGCTTCACGTCGGGCGAGAGTTGCTTCCAATTTTTTCGTCGGTGTGGTGTCAGCCAAAGTTCGGCGGCACCGTGGCATTGTTCGCAATCGACGCTGGCAAGCGGTGCGTGCCCGGCGCTCTTGGATTCTTTGGTGGCGGTGGCTTGGGAATGACAGCTTAAGCATTCGACCGATTCGTGAGCTGTCTTGTTGGACAACTTGAGCCATGTCGCCATCTGTTTCGCGAGGCCGCTGTGCAGCGCGGAATACGCCCGCGCGTGGGGATCACGAGCGGCCCAGAGTGGGAATTCGGACCCGACGAGTTTGTTTCCGGATAAACCGCCGTGACAGGCCGCCGCTGCGCAGGAAGAACTGCCGACGAATTTGGGTTGCGACTCGTCCGCTACGGCAGCGATCGTCGCGAGAAACACCAAGAAAACGCCGCTGACAACCGCGAACGAATAACTTCCGATTAGAGCTTTTGCCGCTGGCGTGGATTGATTCCAAATTCTCTGTGCCCCGATCCGCATCCGTCATTCTCCACCGTAGCCTGACTCTCCGAGTCGGGCGTTTGGTCGCTGACATCCTGACTCGGAGAGTCAGGCTACTGGGCTGTTGCGTCTCGCACGGGTATGACTTTCGGAACGAACGGCCCGTTCCATTTGTCGCCGGTTGGACTGTGGTAGGTGTGGCACTCGATGCAGTCGGTGCGCGTACCGCGATCCGCTTTTTCAATCAGTTCTTGGAATGACTGTTTCCCCTTCCAGTGTTGTGAGGGTTCGCGTTTGGCGATTGCTTTTCCGGGGCCAGTCTCCGTCAATTGAGTGATCCACTTCTCACGCCGCTCTTCCAAGACCGCGTCCCGCTGCTCGACCAACTTCTCTTGGCGGTAGAACCAGGCTTGCCAGGTCGAGTTCCAATCCGCAGGTTGCGCGGAGTGGCAGGCGACGCAGACGGCGCGTGATGGAATCAGGACGTCTCCGGTTTTCTGACTCGATGCCACGCCGACGTGACAGACGCCGCAGCTCAACAGCCGATGCGGTTCGTGGTGGAACTCGCCGTGGGGCAACCAGCGCGTGGGGATCTTCGTGGGCACAATCTTCCAATCGCTCGAAGAAGTTTTCGATTGCGGTTCGGCCGCTTCAACTTCGTGGCAGTAGCGGCAGCCTCCAGCGGCCTCGTAGCCAAACAAACTATGTCGATGTTCCCAGGCGATCGTTTCCGCGCTGTTGACATCGGTAAGCACTTCGGCGGCAAGTTCTTTGGTGAGTCTTTGCTGATCACGATGTCCTGGAAATGGGCGTCGAGATTGATTCGCATCGCCGTCGATCGCGTCGCGCGGAGCCGTCTGTTGTGGTTGCAGGGCAGGGGGGACGGACTGTTCTGACTGATTCTCCGGCGGCACGGAGGATTTGCGCAGCGCGCGGAGCGTGTAGGTTTCCGTCAGAAATCCGCGGACGATCTCGGGGAGTTCATGGGGCACGCTTTGTCCCGGAAAACTGGCGGGATCAAACAGCAGTGGATGGCATTGGCCACAGTGTGTCTCGAAATGAATCGGTTTGAAGAAGCGGTGCTCGGCATCCGGCCGGTGACACGCTTCGCACTTGTTCGACAGATCGACAAGCTCACGTTTTTCGTTGATCAAGCCTTCCACAAGCTGGTCGTTGTTGTCGTAGCGCGCGTGCAAGTGTCTGGCGTGGTTAAAGCGGATGCGTCCACGGTCTTGCCAGCGAGGCTCATCGTCCTCGCCGGGCCGCTGAAACTTCGCGACCGCGTGCTCTTCGCGAGCGTCGGCCCCCTTTGTGGTCGGAGCCTCTCCGTTGAGGAGTTCGGTCAGCAGGAATTCCGGATGCCCGCCGAGGACGTCGAACCGCGTGATGGTGTTCGCGAAGGCATGTTGGCCGCCGTGCTCCTTCAAGTCCTGATGGCACGAGACGCAGAATTGGCTACTGGGACGAGCCAACGCTGCGGCCCCCTTGTGCTCTTGATGACAAGCCGCGCAGGAGAGGCCCCCATGAGCCAATCGTTGTTGCGGTTGGTGCTCGGCGACTTTGTGGCACGTTTCGCAGTGCTCGTTCGTTGTCGAGGGGACGTCGTCGCGGAACGAAATCAGTCGTTGCAGTGGAGCCCAAGTAGTATGACAGCGCCAGCATTCGTTCTCGAACATTCGATGCGTCGTGGCGACGTCTCCTGCTTGATAGAGGCGGTGTTGTCTCTGCAAATACTGCCCGGAGAGCCACAGAAGAGAACCGACTCCCACGGACAGCGCCAGCCACCAGGCCAATCGCCGCTGCCGGTTCGGCTGACGATGCACATTGATGCTGACGCGACTGGAGAGTTCGCGGCTGGAACGACGCATGGCGGGACAATCCTCGGTCAAGTCGAGCGCGGTGTTGCCCGCGCTTTGGAACGCGAGTCGCAGGAGCGACTCGCCTACGTAGCTCAGTCGCTCCCGCGACTGAGATTTCCTTTCGAGAGATTCTCAAAACACAAAAACGGCTTCACCTGATAAACGGCACGACGCGTAGCGAGACCACGACGTGCGCGACGAACAACACCAACAACGCGATCGACGGTGGAATATGCACCAGCAGCCACCAGTGCAGCCAACGATGCAGCCGCAACTGTGTGTTGAATTGGCGGCGTTCCTCGCACAGCACGAACAATTGTTGCAGCGCGTCATGCAGTTCGGCTGGCAGTTCCGCACGCAGTTGCGTGAAGAGTTGCCGAGCGGAATCGCTGTCCTCCAAACGCCGCTTGGGGGATCGCCCGTTGATCAGAAACGGCCGCACAACTTTGATGTGAAAGTCGCGGAGCACGGTCAGCAGCGCCGGAGCGATCGGGGCCGGGACTTTCTTAGGTCTCAGTTTCGCGGGAACCGCTGCGGCTGGCTTCTCGGCGACAGGCGGAACGACGGCAGGCTTTTCGAGTGTGATAGGCTTCGGTGCTCCCGCCGGTGGACTTGCTGGTGATTCCTTGGCTGCCGCGAGTTTGTTCGCTCGCATCTGTTCGATGGGCGAGAGCTTCTTCGGAGGTTTGTCACTGGGAGGAGTTGGTACCGCGCTGAGTTCCGTCTGGGCCGGCACCTTTTCGATTGGCGTGAGCGGAGTCTCCGGTTCGTTACCGACGAGAGTCTGCGCCACATTGTACTCGCGCTGCACTGGCCTTGGTGCGAGCGGGATCTCGGCTTCGACGATGGGGAGAGTCTGTGTTTCAGTGGGGGCCGGCGGCGCTGATCTCTGTTCGATCGAAACGAGCGGTGTCTCCGGTTCGTCACCGACGAGAGTCTGCGCCACGTTGTACTCGCGCTGCACTGGCCTTGGTGCGAGCGGTATCTCGGCTTCGATGCCGGGCAGAGTCTGTGTCTCAGTCGGCGCTGGCTGCGCTGATCTCTGAATGATCGGCTTCTCGGGTTCGACACTGGGTAGAGTTTTTGGCTCGTTGCGGGGCGGTGGCGCTGGAATCTGGTCGAGTGGCCCGAATGTCTCCACGGAGTCCTCGTCGGGCAACGACAATCTCGACTCATCCCCCTGAATGATTCGCAGTGGCTTGTTCTGCGTGAGCGGTTGTTGCTCGCCACTGCGCGGTGGCGTTGCGGATTCGTCGGATGTTGGGGCTGGATGCGGGACGGTATAGGGGGCTTGGCAGGCATCAACGGGGCAACGGCCTTGCTCTCCGGCGTGCCGCGCCGAGACGCTGAAAACCTTTCCGCAATTGGCGCACATGATCGAGATCTTGGGCCGACGGTTCAAAGTCATGGCGGCCAGCTTGACCTTGAATTGATCGATGACCGAGGGCTTTCTCTCCACAACCGGCGCGGTGGGATTCTGGGGCAACACGGCACTGAGCGGTTCAACCGGCGGTTCGTCGGGAATGGGGACCGTGTAAGGCGCTTTGCACTCGTCGACCGGACAGCGTCCCTTCTTGCCAGCATGACGTGGAGCAACAGTGAAGACTTTTCCGCAGCTCTCGCAGGTGATCGTAATCAAAGGATTCAGGGGCTTGCCGGACATCAAGCTCACACCGACAGGCGCGTCTTCCTTGGCGGACGTGGGCTCGATCGGGGCAGGAGATTTCTCCGGCGCTGTTGGTGTGGCATTCGGAGGCAACGGTGATTCCGGCACCTCATCGGGAACCAGCGTGGAGACACCTCGCTCGCGCAGGATATCCAGCGAAGACTTCGTGCCTGGTCCGATCTTGGCAACATCGTCGGCCGCAGTCATATCACGTCTAAGTCCCACGGGAGTGTTGGGCACCGCGGCCGCTTTGGCAGCGGCTTTCTCGCGCATGATTTCCAGCGGAGTCTTTGCCTTCGCCTGCCCATCGCTCGGAGTTTTGGCAGCGGCTTTCTCACGCATGAAGTCCAACGGAGTCTTACGCTTCACAAGCACCTCGCCAGCCGCTTTTGCGGCGGCCTTCTCACGCAGGATTTCCAGCGGCGTCTTTGGCTTCACTACCGAACCGCTCGCCTGGGAGAGCGCCTTCTCACGCATGATCTCCAGCGGAGACTTTGGATTCGCGGGCCGCTCATCGGCAGCAGCGGCGGCGACCTCCGGCAGGACATCCAGCGGCGGCACCAGCTTCGCGAGGGGATTGCCTTCCGCGAAAACCGCAGAGGGCGTTGCGACAATTCCCAAAGGTTGTTTGGTCGGCACGATCGGAGCGAGTGCTGGAACCAGCGGCGGCGGCTTGTTGGACTCGATGAAGGGGACGTTGGCGTAAACTTTGGCCAACTCTTTGGGGAAGTCTCCCGGTCGATCGCCGATGGATTGTTCCTGGCGTTTCAGAACGCTTAGCGCGTCCATCCGCAGCGGTTCGAAGTCGACCTCTAACACACCGACTTTGCTGGCTACGATCTTGTCCGCTCGGAACACCGACATGTTCGACAGCGAGGGGATCTGTGAGACGATCGTTTCCAAGGGGACTTCTGAAGTCAGCAGTCGTGGAATGATCTGTTGCAGAATGACGCCGATGATCCCTGTCACCACGACCAAGACAAACGACACCCACATCAGATTTTCTAATAGCCCGCCCCAACGAAGTCCCGAGTGCAGCAAGATCAGCAGAAAGCCGACCGTTCCCAGCCAGACATGACCTCGCAACCAGAACTGGGCCGAGCCGACACGCAATGTCGGCAGGCGCCGACGCAGTGCCAGGAGCGCGGAGAAAACCATGCAGGCCGAGCCCACGATACCGAACAGCATGCCCAGTACGCTGCCACCTTTCGCTCCCTGAATCGACGAAAGGGCGTTCGCGAGATACGCGGCGGCTCCAATCGCCACCGTCAGCGTACTTCCTGCAAACCAGCGTTTGTGAGTTCGATCAAGCAGCACAGAAATGATCCATCCGGGAATTTGGAGTCAGGCACAGTTCGATCCAGGAATCACTGACGACTTCCACTCAGAAAAAAATCTTGAGCATTCACGCGCAGCGCCGCATCGTGCGGGCAGGCGTAAACGCACGAAGGCTGCTGGCTAGGCAAGGCAGAACACAAGTCGCAGACAACCGCCTGCTCGACAATCGATCGAATCTCGGAACCCGCTTCGAGGACTTTCCGCGCGCGATCGTTCAGTTCGAGCGGCTTCATCAGCGGATTCATGAGGATCGAGCCATACGGGCACTGGTCGGCACAAACTCCGCAGCCAATGCACCAATCTTCGATGACGATCTCCCCCTTCTCACCGCGGTTGATCGATCCGACCGGGCAGCCAATCATGCAGACCGGATCGAGACAGGAGCGGCAGCTAATTGGAACCAGAAAGTTCTCGAAACGCGGCCCGTCGAGATACAGCCGCGTCCGGCCATCGTCGTGAGAAGCCACGCACGCATCGACGCATTGATTGCAGCGCGTGCAACGGTCCAAGTCGATCAGCATGAGCTGCTGGCCTTGAATCAAACCCAACTGCTCGAACGCCGCCGACTGCGCTTGCGTGGAGATAAACGCCGAGATGTCGGACTTCGTGTGAACTTCCGCCTTCTGTTGCCGTGTCGCGATCACTTGTGCGACTCGCTGATGCACACTCAGCGACGAGGCCAGCAATTCTTGAAATGCCACTTTGCTGATTTTGACCAGCTCCACACGTGACGGAACCGCGCCGGTGCGTGAGTCCGGAATGCGCATGTTCGCTCCGCCGTCGGGATGATCGTAGGCATACACCGTGGCGCTGCGCGGCTCCTTTCGCATCACGCCGACTTCACCGAAGAAGTCGCCGCGGCCTAAGTAACTCAGAGTACGACGCGGTCCCGCGGTCGCACTTCGCTCCGGCATGTTCGCGAACACGTGCTCCAGCAACAGCCGATGAAAGGTCCGCCGTTCGAGTTCCGACCAGTCTTTCGGATTGTCTGGAAAATCGCTCATCGCCAGCAGCAACGCCGGACTTTTGACCGCCGTGGCGACATCGGTCGTGGTCTTTCCAAATTGCAGATGCAACGCGCCTTGCACGATGAACTCATTCAACCCGGCTAGGAGCGCCAACCGATCCGACTCGCTCGCCAAGTTTGCCTCGGCGATACCGCCGGCCGCTTTGCGAAGGCCGGATGACAACGCCACCGACACCTTCCGCGAGAGTTCGTCATCGGAGCGATTCATGATTTCTTCGGCCAATCCGATCCACTGATGCACGTTCGAGAATTCCGTGGCGCGAACCTGAGTCCAAGCGTTCGCCACGACTTTCACCAGGCCACTGCGGATCACATAAAACGCATCCGACGGGTCGAACTCCTCGCAGACCAGATCACCGGTGGGAACCTCGATCAGCTCGATCGCATCGTGCAGCTTGGCGTACTCCGCATCGCTGAGTTCTTCAAAAATCGACAGCCGACGAATGTGACCTTCCAGTACGCGCTTGCGATAGATGCCGTCCATCCGCTCCTTGTAAACGGGATCCTTATGCAGCATGTCGAGCACATTCCGGAGCATCTCCAGCATGTAGCATTCGTTGTCGGCGATGACCGTTGCCGAACGGGGGGCCCGATTCAGACAGCTCATCTCGCCAAACAAGTCCCCCTCGTATAACCCACCGATCTTTGTCTTCGCGTTGACGTCCGCGCCGTCGATGGCGATGGACTTCGGCAGAACTCGAGTTCGCGTCCGCCCATGCCCTGTCAGCCATCGCGTGGCCCGTTGCCATAGTGAGGGGCGCTTCCCGCTCCCCTCCAGATTGACCAACAAGTGGGCTGAGGCGCGGCGGCGCAATTCCGCATGGTCTTTGTTTTCAGGCCGCTCCATTTCCGCGGCCTTGGGACGCAGATCCTCGATCTCTTGAAGACACTCTGTTTCACGCCTCAGCAACTCCGTGAGAGTCAGTCGCGCAAACTGCGGGTGCATGTCTTCTCGCGACTTGCTCTCCGCACGAGCTTCCAATTCCAGTCGGATCGACTGGAGCTGAATCTCTCGCAGGTCAACGACGTCTTGGGTCGTCAGGATCGAAAAGGCGGTCGCGCCTGCGGTCCCTTGCTCACACAGGACACGCCCCGGTTTGCACTTTCGGAGCAGAGTAAACCCCGGAAACTTCTCAAACGTCGGAGCCTTTTTGAGCGACACGAAGATCGACAGCGCTTCCAATTCTTTGGCGGTCAGCAATTCGTCATCGAGACCGATCGGAGCAGCAACCTGCTCAAACTCGGGAGGAATATTAGTGACAATTTTTGCCATCGAAGACCCCACGTCCCGCGAATGCCGGATCGGCTGCTGGCTGAGATCGACAAGTTATGAGCGTGCGGCGTTCTTGGGAAGCAACTGCGACGCACACGCTCGCATCCGATTCGATTGCTGGTCTGACTGCTAGCTCCCCGTTAGCTTACGCCCCCGTTTTTGACCACTCCGCTTGCTGTTGTCTGATTTCACTATGCCATTTCTGCCCGTTGAAGAACAACTCGCTGTCATCCGCCGTGGCGTCGAGAAAATCGTGCCTGAAAACGAGCTCGCCGCGAAGCTGTCCAAGAGCCGCGAGACAAACACGCCGCTGCGCATCAAGTACGGCATCGACCCGACCGGCATCGATGTGCATCTGGGGCACACCGTCCCGCTACGAAAGATCCGGCAGCTCCAAGAACTGGGCCATCAAGCGGTCATCATCATCGGCAACTACACCGCGCTGGTCGGCGATCCCAGCGGCCGCGATCACGCTCGCAGCAAACGGCTGACGGCCGAAGAGGTCGAAGCCAACGCTGTCGATTATCTGAATCAAGTCGGCAAGGTGATCGACCTCTCGAAAGCTGAAGTCCATCGCAACGGCGACTGGTTCGGTTCCATGTCGTTTTCTGAGATCCTGCAACTCTGTGGCAAGGTCACGGTCGCGCAGTTGCTGACGCGCGACGACTTCGCCAAACGCTTCGTCGCCGAGACCCCGATCTTCCTGCACGAGTGCCTGTATCCGGTCATGCAGGCTTGGGACTCGGTCGTCATCAAATCGGACATCGAACTGGGGGGGACCGAGCAGCTTTACAGCTTCATGCTGGCTCGCGACCTGCAAACGGCACAGAAATTGTCGCCGCAGGTCGGTGTGATGTCGCCAATCCTCGTCGGCCTGGACGGCGTGCGCCGCATGGGCAAGAGCCTCGGCAACTACATCGGCATCTCCGAGTTACCGTTCGACATGATGAAGAAGTTCATGCAGGTGCCGGACGCGATCATGCGCATGTACTTCGAGCTACTCACCGACCTGCCGTTATCCGAGATCGACGCCTCGCTGGCCGGACATCCCAAGACGGCGAAGACGACGCTGGCTCGCGCGGTCATCAGCCAATATCACTCAGCCACCGAAGCCGAAGCCTCCGCGACTCGCTGGCAACAAGAAGTCGGCGATGGCGGTCTGCCCACCGAGTTCCCGACGGTTCAGCTCTCGCAATCCAAGCTGATTGATGGCAAGCTCGGTGCCGCTCGGTTGCTGGTCGAAACGGCGCTGACCCCTTCCACCAGCGACGCTCGGCGAGCGATCGCGCAAGGTGGGGCGTATTTCAGCGAGAGCAAGGCTCGCATTGAAACTCACGACCAACTGATCTCGGTCGAAACAGGTTTGTTGCTGTTCGTCGGCAAGAAGAAATTCTGCCGCGTGGAAGTCACCAATTGATTCGTCTTCTCGGTGTCTCTGTGTTTCAAGGGAATTCCAACACAGAGGCACAGTGAGCACGGAGAAAATCACAGAGGAACAACCCATGGCTCAGAAATTCGGATTCGGTATTGTCGGCTGCGGGATGATCGCCAACTTTCATGCAATGGCGATCGAGCACATCAAGGGAGCGAAGATCGTCGCGTGCTACGACGCGTTCGGTGCAGCAGCGGAAAAGTTCGCGGCGGCGAACAAGTGCCAGAAGTACGACACGCTGGAAGCGATACTGAAAGACCCAGCGGTCGATGTCGTCACGATCTGCACCCCCAGCGGCCTTCACGGCGATCCGGCGGTCAAAGCCTGTAACGCCGGCAAGCACGTCGTGGTCGAGAAGCCGCTGGAGATCACGCTCGCCAAGTGCGACGCGATCATCAACGCGGCTGCGAAGAACAAGGTTCGTATCTGCTCGATCATGCCGTCACGGTTCAGCCCGGCGAACATTGCATTGAAAGCGGCGATCGACTCTGGACGTTTCGGAAAATTGACACTCGGCGACAGCTATGTGAAATGGTGGCGGACTCAGCAGTACTACGATCAAGGAGGTTGGCGCGGGACATGGGCACTCGACGGCGGCGGAGCGTTCATGAATCAAGCGATCCACAACGTCGATCTGCTGTACTGGTTCATGGGAGAAGTCGCGCAAGTCTCCGGAGTCACCGCCTTGCTGGCTCACGAGCGGATCGAAGTCGAAGACGTCGCCGCTGCGTGCGTGAAGTTCAAGAGCGGAGCACTCGGCGTCCTCGAAGCGACCACCGCCGCGTTTCCAGGATTGCTCAAACGGACCGAGATTCACGGCTCAAAAGGCTCGGCAATCGTCGAGCAAGACAACATCAAGCTGTGGCAGTTCGAGAAGTCGTCGGCGAAGGATGCGAAGCTGCTCGCACAGTTCAGCGGCATCGCCGGGACTGGTGGAGCGGCCGATCCCAAAGCCATCAGTTACACCGGCCACATGCTGCAACTGAAGGACTTTTTGAAGGCCATCGAGACCGGCGGCCAGCCATTGGTGGACGGCATCGAAGGACGCAAATCGGTCGAGATCATCCTGGCGATTTACCAATCGGCGTGGACCGGCAAGGCGGTCAAACTGCCTCTGGCCAAAGATCCGAAACGACCGGCGAAGACGTAGGTGTCCGTCGACGTCGCTCACAAAATCCGTGACAAACCGGTGGACTCGCACATCCGCGCCAATCGCACAATTCCACGGGGCTTCGCCATTTTTCGCTCATCGGAGCCAGTGCGGACTCGGAGCCTTGCGTGCGCGACGTTTTAATCCCCTCGCCAGCGTCGAGTAGCGGATTCGCCGTTCTTCATCGGGTGTGAGTCGCACGCCGATTCATTTTTTTCGAATCAAGTTCTTAGACCGCCTCAAGGGATCACGCCATGATTGCTCCGAGCAGTTATCACCCACAGGCTCAGTTGGAACAGACCATCGCCGAACTGGAAGCGCTCGACGATTGGAACTCGCAAGTCTTGGATGAAACCGAAATTGGCGTCTTCGATTGGCCACTGCAATCGCACGAGCTGTATCTCTCGCCGATCTTCAAACGGATGCTCGGCTATCGTGACCATGAGCTGCCGGATTCTCTGCAAGCCTGGCTGAGCCACATTCATCCGGACGACCATGGCCGGGTCACCACCGCGCTCGATCACGCGGTCCGCAACGGTGCTCGCAAATTTGAAATGGTGCATCGAGCCAAGCACCGCAACGGGACTACCCCCTTGTTTCTTATCAAGGCCAGCATCGTCCGCAACTCACGCGGCACGCCGACCCGAATGCTCGGCGCGGTCATCGACCTGACCGCTGTGTCAGAAGACCTGCCAGCCACAGCGTCAACGTAGTCGTCATCGCTCCGCGTGACGAGCCGAGTGGCCAAAACGTATCGATCTTTGATTCGGCTCGTCACGCGGAGCGATGACGGCTACGTTGACGTTCCATTCGACTACGGGACTTCTACTTCTCCGACCACTGCGGCAGCGTCGCGAGGTAATCAGCGTGAACTCCCTTTAGCCAGATGTGGCTGTCGGTGATCTTCGTCGTCGCGACCACTCGCGACTTGATGACCCCGACGATGATGCCGATCAGGCCGCCCAACGGTCCCGCGATGATCACGATCCACCAGTTATTGTTGGGCTTCGAGTTCGCGATACCCGTAATAAACACCACGCCGCCCAGCAGGAACGACAACCAACCGATCGCAATTCCCCAACGGCGGTTCCGAAAACCCTCCGGCGACAAACCCACTTTGATATTCGCCGTCTTCTGCACGATCAGTGCGACGATGATGTAAATCAATGGCGACAGGACGAGGATGTAAATGAGCGGATTATGCCAAGAGAGTCGTCGTGGCAGCGTGCGGTCGGTGGGCTCGTTCGTCTTCACACAACGTGCGGGAAGGTCGGCGTCCTTGCACATCACCAATTGACTGCCGTCACGCCACACACCTTGGCCGCGCCGACTCTCCGAAGCTCCCAAATCTTCTCCGCAGAACCGGCAGATTAAGGCGACCGCTTTGATCGTCTCGCCGCACATGGAGCAGGGCTTGGTCCCGCTAGTCGATGCGACCGCAGCCGGCTTCGGCCGCATCGCGGGAGGCTCATCGAGTGTCGCTTCGACAGCGTCCTCATCAATGGTCGTGTTGATGGGGTTCACTTTGGGCGTCGTATCGCTGATGAATTCCAATCCTTCTTCGCCGTGAACTGGCTTGGGAGCGGTCACGACCACCACTCCGCCGCAATCTGGACACTTTGCGCGTTTTCCCACCAGTTCATCGCTGGCGTTCAACGCCTTTTGACACGTTGGGCAATTGATTTGGAATTTCATCGAAGACTCCGTGAGGTGGACGTTGGGCAGAGAATATCGCTGCCGTTTGCCGACTTCGAGTGTTCCACCGCGTGGCATCAGAACGACAGAATTGTCCCTCGTCGGAAAATGCCCCAGGCTTCGAGCAACCTCTCGTCAGTCCTCAAAATTGCCGATACAATTCCGCCGCGTGCTCCAGAGATGACCGGCGCGATCGCCGCTTTTTACCATCGTCAGAATCCCGTTTGTTTCCGTTCTTTGAGGACTCCGAAAGTGCCCGCTGCCAAACTGCAAACCGCTGCCGCCAAGACTAAGCCCACCACCACACCAATGACCGGAGCCGATGTTCTCGTCGAGGCACTGGTCCGCAACGGCGGCGACACGATTTTCGCGTATCCAGGTGGAGCATCCATGCCGCTGCACCAAGCCCTGCTCCGGCGCAGCGAAAGCATTCGGACGATCCTGCCTCGCCACGAACAAGGGGGCGGCTTCGCGGCTCAGGGAGTCTCGCGCACGACGAACAAAGTCGGCCTGTGCATGGCCACCAGCGGGCCGGGAGCCACCAACCTCGTCACCGCCATCGCCGACGCCAAGATGGATTCTGTGCCGCTGATCGCTATCACCGGGCAGGTCGCTCAGAAGGTGATCGGCACCGACGCATTCCAAGAGACGCCGATCGTCGAAATCTGCCGTGCGGTCACCAAGCACTACTACATGATCACGGCGCTTGACTGGAGCGAACCGGAAGACGTGCAACAGGCGCTGCGCGATATTCCGCGGATCGTCAAAGAGGCTTTCTATCTGGCGAAGTCCGGACGGCCGGGGCCGATTCTGGTCGACTTCCCCAAGAACATCCAACTGGCGGTGCTCGAAGGAGACATCGACTGGGATCCTCCGATGCACCTGCCGAGTTATCACCCCGAACGCAAAAAGGCCGCGCCGGAGCAAATCAAGCAAGTGGTTGCGGCCATCAAGCATTCACGTCGACCGGTTCTGTACGTCGGTGGCGGAGTCATCAACTCTGATGCGGCAGACGAACTGACGAAGTTTGCCAAGCGCACCAAGATTCCTGTCGCGATGACGGTCATGGGACTCGGCGCGTTTCCCGGCGAAGACCCCCAGTCGCTGCACATGCTGGGGATGCACGGTACCGTGACTGCAAACTATGCGGTCGACGAAGCCGATTTACTCATCGCCTTCGGCGTTCGGTTCGACGATCGCGTCACCGGCAAGCTGGAAGAGTTCGCCAAGCACGGCAAGATCGTGCATGTGGACATCGACGCTTCCGAGATCCACAAGAACAAGGAAGCTCACATCCCGATCGTGGCCAATGTCCGCGATGTGTTGCAACTGCTCAACGCGGCTCTCACCGATGCCGACATGCCCAACTTGGACGAGTGGTGGGCCAAGGTGAATGAGTGGAAAGCAAAATTCCCGCTGACTTACACCGAGCAACAGCCCGGCTTGATCTACCCGCAAGCGGCCATCGAAGAGTTGTGGCGACAAACGAAGGATCGCGACACATATGTCGCGGTAGGCGTCGGCCAGCACCAGATGTGGTCGGCTCAGTACTACAAGTTCAACCGCCCGAAACGCTGGATGAGCAGTTCTGGCTTGGGAACGATGGGCTTTGGTCTGCCCGCTGCGATGGGGGCTCAGGTCGCGCATCCCGATTCGATCGTCATTGACATCGACGGCGACGGTTCGTTCCTGATGAATGTCCAAGAGCTGGCCACGCTGCACTGCGAAAAGTTGCCGGTCAAAGTACTGCTCCTCAATAACCAGCACCTGGGCATGGTGGTGCAGTGGGAAGACCGTTTCATGGCGGGCAGCCGAGCACACACTTACCTCGGCCCGATCGACCACCCGGAAGCATTGGGCAAAGGGGACGGCACCATCGGCGAGACCTATCCGAACTTCACGCAACTGGCGAAAGGCTTCGGCGTGATGGCCAGCCAAGTCCGCGATAAAGCCGACCTCCCAGCCGCCATCGCCGCGATGCTCGCCCATCCCGGCCCGTATGTGCTCGACGTCGTTTGTCCCTACCAAGAGCATGTGCTGCCCATGATCCCCGGCGGCGGAACCGTCCGCGACATCATCACCGAGTAACCACCATGTCCAGCATTCGGCGTGTGAAAGACTCGCGAGGCCGCGTCTGGACATTGGCCAAAGTGACCTGGGCCGAGGCAGATGCGGCCGATGACCTCTACTGGAAAAGCCTGAGCGGCAACGAGCGTGTGGTCGCGGTCTACAGTGCCCTCGAAAGCTGTCTCAAGACAAGGGGGATCAATGCTGTACCCCGATTTCGAAGAGTTCATCGAATCGTTAAATGCCCATGGAGTGCGGCGTCTGATCGTCGTCGGTCACGCATTCGCTGATCGCGCTCAGTCGCGAGTTCCTGATGTTGGAAGCATTCTTCGAATTGATGTTTGAAGTTGCCACCAGCCTGATCGGTTATGCGGTCATGTTTGTGTTCTCGCTGGGGCGAGTTCGCCCCAAACCGGAGAACGAATTGTTGGCGACGATCATCGGATTGACGTTCTGGGCAATTGTGATCGGTGTTCTTTGTCTTTGGAATCGCGAATGAAAAAGGGCGGCACAGATGGCCGCCCTTCTCGATTCTGGATTCCAAATGTTGTTGCCGATTATGGCTGTCGCACGGTTTCGCTCTCCAGCGTCAGGTCTAGCTTGCCGGGAAGTGCCATGCCGCCGGCACTCAACTCGAAGTTGCCGACGATCTGAACTTTGCTCTTCATGGAACGCACCTGTCCGGCTTGGGCGTCGAACAGGATTACGCCTCCGGATTCTTTGGGGGATAGCTCACTCTTCGAGACACGAACGTTGGGATTGTCTTCCCGCGTGTAGACGACGGAGAGCGTCTTCGATTCGATTTTATGGAGCGTCTTGTCCCCCTCTTTGACCTCGCCAACATATTTGTATTCACTCGAGAACTTCATCAACTGGCCGCCTCCCAGTCCGATTTCGGAATCGCGTTTCCAGGTTTCGCCGACCTTGATCGGCTCGGAGGGAATGATTTCGAGTTCGCGATTGGCGGCTTTCTTGGCCTTATCGGCATCGAACTCTCCTTTCAATGCGTCAGGAAGTCCCTCGGCCGTTTTGTCGAGTCCTTCGATGCGCAGGATCTTTCCCGATTTGTCATGCACGGTCGTGGTTCGAGACTTGGCGACCGCGCGGAACACATCCATGAGGGGTTCCAGCATTGGATTGTCCGCTTTACGGTTGGGGTCGTCGGAGTCGAACGTCAGTGTGGTTCCTCCCGGCAGCTTTGTCGTCGCCGAAAACTTGTCGGTCTTGTGCTCGACACGCACATTCCCTTGGTCATCAGGTTTGACGACCTCCGACGACGAGATGACAAATCGGTCGATTTCCGCATCTGAGTTGCTGCCGTTGATGGTCGCGATCTGCTTGAGCTTGATAGTCGTATGGGCCACCTGTTTCGCGCCTTCGACGAATTTGTGCTCCAACTTCACCTGAGCGTGTGCCGGCACGGACCAACCGGCCGCCAGCAGTGACAACGACAAAACACTTCCGAAACGCAGAACGCGACCAATGTGCAAAATCATGACGAGCATCCTCACATCAAGTTTCGGTCCCGGTCACTCGGCCGCGACAAGCAGCCTGAACCAGTGGCCGTCAACGATTTGTATTGAACCGACTTCTTCAGCCGCTCGCCATCAAGCGGCGCGGGGGCTTATTCGGCGACGTGTCCAAAATCTTGAGCCGAAGTGTCGCAACCCTCACGGTCTTAATTCGAAGCGGCCAGGGAGAAGTTCGCAAAGATTGGATTCGGTGACGTGGTCAGGATGCTCGGCGTCGATCAGCAATATGGGGAGACCCTCACAGAACTCGGCAGCAAATTGGCGGCAGGCTCCGCAGGGCGCATGACCGCCTGATGTCGCGATGGCGAGTGCTTGAAAGCGGCGATGTCCTGCCGCAACCGCGGTCCCGAACGCGACTCGTTCGGCGCAAATCGTCAGCCCATAGGACGCATTCTCAACGTTGCAGCCGCTGATGATCTCTCCCGATTCGGTCAGCAGCGCGGCACCCACCAAGAACTTTGAGTACGGAGCATGAGCATGCTGGCGAGCCTCGCAGGCGTGACGGATCAGGTCAAATCGTTCGGACGCGGTCATACGGTTTTCACTACGAGATCATGTGGACCATCATCAAATCGTGACCTTCGTCCGACCAGTTCGTGCTGGCGATGAGCACAACACGTCCGCCGGACTGCACGACGTTGTTTCGTTTTCCCCAATCGACCACATAGCGCAGCAACGGTTCGGGGTTGCTGACCGTGCGAGTGTCGGTGAGTACCGGCGTCACGCCCCAGAACAGGCACATGCGGCGGGTGATCTCTGGCCGATCGCTGACCGCGATTACCGGCACCGAGATGCGTTGGTTCGACAAGGCCATCGCCGTCAGTCCCGAACGGGAGGCGACCGCGATGATATTGGCTTTGAGATGCTCGGCAGCGGAACCGGCTCCGCGAGTCACGGCCTCCGTCACCAGCAGCGCTTGAGCTTTTAGGCCGGCAGCACGACCGCGGAATTGCGTCGATTCGACAAGCGTTTCGGCTTCGTGCGCGATGCGGTTCATGATGCGGACCGCTTCCAGAGGATATTTACCGACGGCCGTTTCACCGGAGAGCATGACTGCATCGCTGCCGTCGATGACCGCGTTGGCGACGTCAGTGACCTCGGCGCGGGTCGGCAGTTCATTTTGCTGCATACTGTCGAGCATCTGCGTGGCGGTGATGACCGGGATGCGTCGCAGGTTGCACGCCTTGATGATCTTCTTTTGCAGCACCGGCACGCGGGCGATATCGACTTCGACTCCCAGATCACCGCGAGCCACCATCACGGCATCGGTCTCCGTGAGGACGGCATCGAGATCGTCAATCGCTTCCATCTTTTCGATCTTGGAGACGATGAACGGTGTCACCTTCGGCTTGGCGGCGGTGATCGCCTCACGCAGTTCTCGGACGTCCTTTCCGCTGCGGACGAAACTCAGACCGACGAAGTCCAAGTCGTGCTCCAGCGCCCAAGCGAGATCTTCGCGATCCTTGTCGGTCAGACTGGGAGTACTCAGAGCCACTCCCGGCAGATTGACTCCCTGCCGACTGCGAACTCGGCCCGGACCATTCACCACGCAGCGCACCCACCCGGCAGTCGGGTTGCATTCGGTGACCTTCAGCGAGACCGTGCCGTCGGCCATCAAAATCCGGTCGCCGGGACGGACGTCGTCGATGAGTTGCGCGTAGGTGCAGGTCAGCTTTCCGGGTTCTTGCGTCTGCTCGCCGCGCACGAATTCGACCGTCGCCCCCAGCTCACACACGAAATCATCGCCGGGCACGGTCCCCAATCGAATCTTCGGGCCAGACAGGTCGGCCAGGAGTCCAATTGGCTGTTTCAGCTCGTCCGAAACTGAGCGGATTGATTTCACCAGCTCATTCAGCCACTCGTGTTTCCCATGCGCGAAGTTCAGGCGGAAGACATCCACGCCGGCTTCGACCAGCGCCTTGAGCTTCTCACGCGATGACGACGCGGGGCCGATCGTCGCAATGATCTTCGTTTTGGACATGTGAGTTTCTGAGGACTCTGCGGACATGATCTCACCGTTTGGAAGTTGGTCTGACGGGAGGACTCGCGTCAGAAACAGAAGGGCGAAAGGAATTGAGGTGCGGAGTTGTAGTCTCCGGCAATTGGCGCGAGTAGCCTTGGCACACGGGCATACCAAGTCCTCTGCGAGCGATGCCGAATCGGCTTGCGCGGAATGATGCGGTTCCCATCCGCATCAGGCAGAGTAGGTGTAAGTCGCCTGCAATCCCAACGGAATTCCCAGCGCCCAATAAACCATCAGCAACGCACTCCAGGCTGCCAGAAACGACAGAGAGTACGGCAGCATCAGCGAAGTCAGAGTTCCAATGCCTGTGTTCTTCACATAGCGCTGCGAGTAGACCACCACCAGCGGAAAGTAGGGCATCAAAGGAGTAATGATGTTCGAGGTGGAGTCACCAATGCGATACGCCGCTTGAGTCAACTCCGCAGAAATTCCCAACGACATCAGCATGGGAACAAAGATTGGGCTGAGCAGAGCCCACTTCGCAGACGCCGAGCCGATCAGCAGATCGGCGACCGCTGTCAGCAGAATGACTCCCAAGATCGTCACTTGAGGCGGCAGTCTCATCGCCGCGAGCGTGTTCGCTCCTTTGACGGCCAGGAGCACCCCCACATTCGATTGTGTGAACGCCGCTGTGAACTGCGCGGCGAAGAAGGCCATCACCAGGTAGTAGCTGATCGTGGTCATGGACTTGGTCATCCCTTGCACGATGTCGCGATGGCTCCTCACCGTTCCCGCGACGTATCCATGTACAACACCCGGCACGAGGAACAGCAGAAAGATGAGCGGGACAATCGCCTTCATCAACGGCGCATCGCGTCCTACAAGACTTCCACCTTCGACACGCCAGGCGGAATCCGATGGCCAAACAGTCCAGGCCAGCCCGATCAGCAGAGCCATCAGAACGGCCAGTCCCGCCAACAGTCCGTGCAGCTCACGCGGTTCGAGTCGATTTATCGCAGTGGCCACTGTGATCTCACCATCCACGGGCAGACGTTGCAGCCGTGGTTCGATGATGCAGTCGCTCACGAACCAACCGACGCCGATGATGACGAGGCACGATGCGCTCATGAATCCCCAATTGCACAGCGGATTGATGGTGATGGTGGGATCAATGATCTGCGCCGCCTTCTGCGTGAAGCCCTGCAACAGCGGATCGAGCCCGGACGGTACGAAATTCGCGCTGAAGCCGCCTCCGACACCGGCAAACGCAGTGGTGATCCCCAGCAGCGGGTGCCGTCCGGCGGCGGCAAAGATCACCGCACCCAACGGAATCACCAGCACGAAGCCAGGGTCGCCAATCGAATGACTCAGAATCCCCACGAACAACAGCATCGGCGTCAGGAACCGTTGGGGAGTCAGCCGCAGCAGGCTCTTCAGCATCGCGGGAATGAAGCCGGTGTGCTCGGCCACGCCGACCCCCAACATGGAGACCAGCACCAGTCCGAGCGGCGGGAACTCGATAAACGTCTTGACCATGTTCGCCAGGAAACTGACCTGCGACGCGGCGCTGAGTTGATTGACGACCCGGATCGGCTCGCGCGTTCGGGGATCAAGTTCGGAGAACTCCACCGGCGCGAGACAAGCCGAGAGGCCCCAAGTAATGAATAGCGCGAACAAGAATAAGAACGCCGGGTCGGGGAGCTTGTTGCCCACCACTTCGATGAGGTCCAAGAACCGCTGAGTCATCCGCGACTCGGAGGCGACGGACGACGGGGGAAGTTTCATGCGGTGGACTCCAATCCTCAGGCGATCCAGGTCCGAAACGCATCGTCATCGACGTTGCGACCGCTGATCACGACCACGAGATCGCCGTCTCCATTCAGTTCCACTTGCTGGCTGAGTAATGTGGCGACGGTGATCGCGCCAGACGGTTCGGTTCGCAATCCGTGCCGGTCCCACAGCCACCGCATGGCCGCTTGAGTCTGCGCGTCGGATGATACGACCGACTGTTGGATGAGCTTCCGCAAGATCGTCCAGTTGTGTTCCCCGACATCGTACGACAAGAGTCCGTCGCAAATGCTGGTTGGACGCTCGATGCGGACTCGCGAACCGGTGGCGAGCGATTGACGGAAATCGTCCGCACCTGCCGGCTCGACACCAATGATCTGGGCCTTGGAAAATCCGTCCGCGATCGCAAGCGCGTGGCCGGCCATCAGTCCGCCGCCACTGACCTGACAGAAGAAATGCGAGACATTGCGGCTTTGACGTTTCAACTCCGCCACGATTTCCAAACCTCCCACGCCGTTGCCGGTGATGACGTGCGGGTCGTCATACGGCGACGCTTGAATGGCTCCTTCAACTTCGGCGATCTCACGAGTCAGCCGATCTCGCTCGCCGGTCTCGTGGTCGCGAGTGATGTCATAGGTGCGAATCTCCGCGCCGAACGAGCGAGTCAATTCAAACTTCACGCGCGGGGCGCTCTCCGGCATCACGATGATGACTCGCTTGCCGTACCGCATTCCCGCGAATGCGATCCCCGACGCGAAGTTGCCCGACGAATGCGCCGCAACCGGTCGCGATCCGATCCGTTCCAGGTTGTTCGCCATCCAGTTCAATGCGCCCAGCAGTTTGAATGATCCCGAAGGAGTCCAACCGTAGTCCTTCAACCAGACTCGGCGGCTGGGGGGCAAGCCGAGTTCTTTCTCCAACGCGTATGAACGGATCAACGGTGCCGGAGAAATATGTTCGCGGATGATGGCTTCGGCTTCACGGACATCACGAACGTTGGCGATGGAAATCGACATCAGCGGCGTGTCCTTCAGGTATTTCTGGAATTGAGGCGGCGCAAGCTCTGGATGGCTCGTGCATCGTACAGGAGAACGGCAACAAGAGCATTCGCGCTAGCCGGCGTTCGAGAGTTCTTCGACCTCAACGTCCGAGAACCACGCCGGGTCACCTTCGGCGAACAGGCGAAACTCGGCCAGTTCCGGCGAACCGCTCAACGGCAACGTGCCAACGAGTTGATCATCGACGAACACGAACCAGTGTGTCGCCTCTCGGAAGAGACGTAGGACTCGCGGTTGATCCGCGCTGGCTGCGGTTGACAGTGGAATCGGCGTTGTACGTGGTTCCGAAGTGCCGCGATCCGCGGATCGCGCCGCCAGCCACGCCGTTTCCTTTTCCAATCGCAAGGCGAGTCGCGGGCCGTTGTCACTCGACTCGAGCAGCAGACCGAAGTGGACTTCAACCGCATTCGCTTGATGTAATCGCGCGGCCAACGAGATCGCGAAGTGCAGTAACGGCCGAGGAGGTTGAACATCGCCGCGTGCCAGACGTCGCACGATCACCCCATTGTTACCGGACAAGACTTTGGCTCCGTCTTCATCGTCCGCCAACACCCATGTGCCGCTGCGCGGCAGCCAATTCTTCAATGATCGGCCATCAAAGAGTGGCTCGCTCCAACCCGTCGGTCGCAATTGAAAGCGCAAACTGACGGCCGGCTGTCGCAAAACCGACCAAGCCAGCAGACCGCGACCGCTCCGCCCGCGAGTACCAGCCACGCGCGGCGTGGAATGCGCCGGCCGACCGCCGCCTCGCGGCTCGCAACCTGTGGCGGTTGTTCGAAGACTTGCGTGGCTTCGATGGGCTTGGTGTCACCGCTGCGCGCCGGCAGGTCGGCGGTCATCGCGAGCGACGACTCGCGCGGGGTGGCCAACGAAGCCGCGGTTTGCCCCGCTTGTGATGCGTTGGCCAAGGGCGGCATGGTCCGCGACGGCAGTTCCGTCAGCGTCGTTTGGTTCGACGCGAACAACAGGCCGTCGATATGGCCCAGGAGTTCTGCATAGGACGCAATTCGATCGGCCGGCCGGCGAGTCATCATCGCCGCGATGAGCATATTGGTTTCGTCGCTGACCTCTTCACGCACGGATCTGATTGGAGCCGCTTCGGCCGTGAGCTTCTGAGCCAACACCTGCGTGAGGGTCAATCCGGCGTAGGGCGGTCGTCCCGCCAGCAGATGAAAGACGGTCGCGCCCAGCGCGTAGATGTCGGCTCGCGCGTCCACCGTTGCGCCGCTGAGTTGTTCCGGAGCGATGTAATGCGGACTGCCGACCGTGGTATTCGCCGCCGTCAACCGTGTCTGCGCTTCCGCCTCGGTTGATGCCAGGAAGGCGAGTCCGAAATCCGCGATCTTCACCAGCGGCATACCGGGCGGCAGAGGAAAACCGGCAGGCGGATCGACCAGCAACAGATTCGCCGGCTTGATGTCACGATGCACGATCTCCTGCTCTGCCGCGTGTGCCAGTCCCGATGCCGCTTGCCGCGCGAGTCCCCAGGCGAGCCTCTCGGTTGTTGCATTGAGCAAGCCGGGTGGCTGATGCCGCGCGATTCGCGATTCGAGGTCTTCTCCTTCCACCAATTCCATGACGAAGAACAGCCGGCCGTCGTGTTGACCGAAATCAATCGCGGCGATGATGTGCGGATGCTGTAACCGCGCGACGGCTCTCGCCTCTTGCTCGAACCGCGCGGCGATCGAACGGTCGGACATCTGGCTGACGAGGATCGTCTTGATCGCGACCGTTCGGTCGAGCGTCTTCTGTCTCGCTCGATACACCACCCCCATGCCGCCGTGCCCCAGCACGTCGAGCAATTCATAACCGGGAACAATCTCGTTGGGCCGCAACAGCGTCTGAACGATGTCTATCTCCACCGCCGAGAGCAGCCCTCTCCGCGAGATAATCGTCTCCGGAGCTTCGCCGGTGCGAGCCGCTTCGGCCGTCAGTTGTTGGGCCAACTCCGGCTTCAGCATCAACAGTTCGCTGGCGAGACTGAGAAAGTCGCGGCTCATGAACCCTACCCGCCTGTGGCCTCTTTGTTGAGCGCGTCCAACTGGTCGAGCAACGCCTTGACCGACGGCCGATCCGCCAGCGAATCGCCGACATACGCGAACCGCGTCTGCCCTTGCTTGTCGAGGATGTATGTCGCCGGCTTCGACAAGTCCTTGCGGATTCCCAGGTGATCGACCGCCTTGAGTTCGACATCCAACACGATCGGAAACGGAATCTTTTCGACGGGCGTGTCGAGCTTGTTCTTCACCGTCACCGCGAAGTCCCGATGCCGGATCGAGTCATCTGGCGTCACCACCGGAAAGACGACAAGAACCTCCGCATCGCGTGACGAAAACTTCGCATAGTTGGTCAGCATCCGCGACGTCTGCGTCGAACAGTACAAGCGGATCGAACCATTGAACCCGCGCGTCACGATCAGCACGACATGCTTCTTGCCGAGATAATCCTTTAGCGACGCTTCGTTCCCGTCGATGTCGGTGAAGATCAAGTCACCGATGCTCCCATCGGCCGCGACATTGCTCTGCACGTTGTCCTTGAACTGAATTTTGCGATAGTCCTCGAAATAGGAACCGGTGAATTGACTGTTGCCCGCCGGCGGCGCGGACTCTTTTCCGCATCCCGCCAACAACGAGGCCGCCAAAATCAAAACGGCACATTTCCGAGTCGCTGTCACCAATTGACCTCTCCATTCCTCTAGCCCCATTCCTTTGGCAGAAGAATGGGGCCAGAGGAATGGAACAAGACTGTCATCGAAGTTCGCGCAGGATCGTAACGTTTGACGGCGATCTGGGCATCACGCCAACGGCAGGCGATTCCACAGCGATTGTCCGGGTGAGACGCGATGTCGCTTGCCGCTGGCATCGGTGATGAATTGCGTGGGATCGACTCCCAACGCGGCGAGCATGGTTGCGGTGAGATCGCTGGGAGAGACCGGATCAGCAATGACCTCGGCGGCGTGCCGATTGGTCGCGCCGAACACAGTGCCGCCGCCCAGGCCCGCTCCCGCCAGTAACACCGTATTCGATCCCGGCCAATGATCGCGGCTGGCCCACGGCTTCGAAATGCGCGGTGTGCGGCCGAAGTCTCCCATCCAGACCACCAGCGTCTCGTCGAGCAACCCGCGCCGGGAGAGATCATCCAGCAACGCCGCGAGCGTTTGATCGGCTCGTGGCGCGAGCGACTGGCTCAGCAGCGGAAAATGATTGCGATGCGTGTCCCACGGATTGTTGGCCGGACGCGGTCCGCGCCCGTCTGCCCAGTCTTGATCCTCGTGGCCCCAATAGACGGTGACGAACTTTGCTCCCGCTTCGATCAATCTCCGAGCCAACAATACTGACTGACCATGTCGATGCCGGCCGAACTTGTCATGAGTTTCGGGAGACTCATCTTCCAGGTCGAAGGCTCGCTGCACGGCCGAAGATTCCAGAATCGACAATGCCTGTTGCTGATAGTCATTCAGCCGATCGGCGGCGAGATGCCGTTGCCAGTTCAAATCACGATCGAATTCACGCAACAGCAGGGAGCGGCGGCGTAGGCGATCGACGGAGACTCCGTCGGCCCGGTGAAGCTGCGGCTTCTGAACGACACCGCTTATCGACAGTTCGACCAGAAACGGATCGAACGACGGTCCCAAAATGCCGCCGTTCTGTCCGGGCAGCACGCGAGACTCCATCTTCATGATTTCGGGAAGCTGAATTGCTTTCGGCATCGCCGTGGGAGATTGATCGGCCTGCAACAACGCGCTGCTGAGGTGCGGCAAGTCGGTCGGCTCGACCTTCAATCCACCTGCTGAACTGAGATGCTTGTAGCCCGTCAGCATTTGATACACAGCCGGATCATGCACTCCCTCGTCATGCCGCACCGACCGAACCTGGACCAGTCGGTGCATCTGCTGTGCGACACGCGGCAGCAATTCGCCGACGGACACTCCCGGTGCGCTGCTGGCGATCGGCCGATACGGCCCGCGAATCTCGGCGGGAGCTTCCGGCTTCTAATCGAACAGGTCGATCGCGCTAGGACCACCATCGAGATAAATCAGCAGGCAGGCCTTCGCACGCGGCGGATCAATGACTGAGGACTCCGACTTGAGCCTCTTGGTCTCTTCAGCCCGCAGCGCACTCGCCAGCGTCAGCCCCGTCAGTCCGAGCGTGCCGACCTGTAACACTCGGCGACGAGTCATTGGCAGCGATGTGGCGACATTCGGCATGTCGAATCAGCTCCCAAAGGCGTTCGCCTGACTTCGCCAACGCCGCAGTTTGTAGGGTGGGACCAGCGACGCTTCGCCGCGCCGGCCCACCATCCGATGAACAACGCCATCAATGCGAGATTGGTGGGCCGGCGCTCGAAGCGAGCTTGTCCCACCCTACGGAGACAGGTTCTTACTGGCTCTCCGCCATTCGTGTTGAAGACGAATTCGTGAGCCGCAAGGCGCTAGCCGCGGGTCGAGGAAAAGAACCCGCGGCTAGCGCCTTGCGGCTCACATGGCACCGAAATCAACACGAATGGCGGAGAGCCTTCTTACTTTTCCAATGTCGCTGGAACCGGTGAAAGTTTTCCAGACGAGTCCACTGCGAAAACACTCTTCGCGCGCGGGTCGATCACCAGCAGTTTGCCCTCCTGCCAGGTCAGGCCCACCGGATTCACCAGCGGTTCGCCAGAAACGACTTTCTCCGGCTTACCTCCGAAGGGCACCTTCCAAATCCCCTTGCCATAGCCGTCAGTGACGAACGCCGTCTTCTCTTTGTTGAGTTCCACTTCATGCGGAAACTGCCACGGTCGGCCTTCCACGACGATTTCCACCTTCGCGTCGGGAGTGACTCGCACGAGTTGGTTCTTTCCGTGCGAGACCACCCACAGGTTCTTGTCCGCGTCGATCGTGATTCCGTGCGGAGCATCCACTTCAGCAAACTTCTCCGCCTTGCCACCGGCGGCAGGGATCTTCCAAATCCATTTCAATTCCAGATCGCTGACGAAGATGTTGTTGTCGGAATCGACCACCAGATCCATTGGAATTCCAATACCGCCGTTGGTCAGTGGTTGAGGTTTGCCGTCATCGTCAAAGCGAAAGACTTCGCGCGTGGACGAATCCCCCGCCAGGACTTTTCCATTGCGATCCAGCCCCACGCAGCGGACTCGATTGAGCGGCGTGCGAAATTTCTTCGACGCCTGAAAGAACGGCGTGAGCTTTCCGTCGCTCACCTTCCAGAGACCGGGCTGGTTCAGATCGGCGATGAACAGGCTCTGACCATCGGCCGATGCCACCGCCGTCAGCGGATATTCCAGGCCGTCGGCACGGGCGAATGTGGGGATCAAAACCAGTCCCAACCAGACCAGACGGCACTTCCAAATCCTGTTTTGACACATCGAAAAAACTCGCAAAGAGGAAGGTCTCGAAAAGCTCACGACGAAAGTAGGCGGCATCCTAACGCACGACTGGAGTGCCAGCGACCGAATCGTGACACGCTGAGTCCCTTGGGTGGTTTGGGAAATTGGCTCGTCGAGTTCATCGGCAATTGCGTCAAACTTCGACAACGCCTCGCGCCGATGACGAATGCTGAGTCCATTCATCCAACTCCGCTTTCCCGTCTGGCGAACCGAGTGCAGATGCTTCTCTCAACTCGCCAATTTGCCTGGTTATCGCTGAGTCTCTGCACGCTCATGCTTGCCAGCTCCGGCTGCACGCGAGCTTGGTGGCGCAAGCAAGCGGATGACGAAGTGCAAGCGACGGTCGCCGAGAAGAACGGCTACTTCGACAATGGCGAGGTGACTCCGCCAGCCGACTCGCGGCTGTTCGATCCGTTCGACCCCGACTGCGAGCCGCTCCCCCCCGATGATCCGACTTCACACGAGTTGATGCACTGCGTCGATGGGCACCGCGGCTGGAAGCACTGGCATGACAACGGTGACGCTCCGTTCGT